>VFQT010000337.1_pt1 | contig 70347 bp, 48 predicted proteins | sample 3512381 | NCBI WGS metagenome assembly VFQT01 (sample SAMN10412376, study PRJNA504923) | tailings metagenome | isolation source: Relicate 2 Philex TSF3 active mining site | place: Philippines: Tuba, Benguet | collected 2017-08-29
AGCATCGCAATTCCTCGTGACTACACCCATACGGGAGAGCTGACAGTCAGCGCCTGGCGTCCGGCGGACACACTGAAACCCATCACAATAAGCCACGAGACGATTGTGGAAACACATGTCGGCATTTACCCCTATGAGGACACAGCGGCCTCTCGGATTGGTTGCGAGTGGTGTGTCAACTTTGCCGACAAATGGCTGTTCAACTATGGAGAAGGCAACCTCCTCGCACAGGATGAGTTGCAAATCGCAGAGCACCCGGTTGCAAGCTGCCTCCGCCATGCAATGGCTGGCACCGCTATCGAACCGCTGACCCGCGACCCGAACAATGCCGATTCACCGCGCCCACTTCTCATCCGAGGCATTCTCCGTCATGTCCATTTAGACACCACCACCGGACTCTATGGAAATGCGTTCGCCTACGCGTCCGCCGATGATGTCATTACGGCATGCACTCCAATCAAGCCGCCGACGGTTAGTAACATCATTGCAATGGATGCACCTCCAGGCGGTTCAGGAACCTACACACGTGAGACATTGCTCGACATCTGGGAGACCGCACTTACAGCGTTCTTTGGAGCTGTATCTGAAGCCAGGGAATCGGGTACTGATACCGATAATGACTGCATCATCCACACAGGCTGGTGGGGAACGGGCGCATATGGGGGGAACCGCTCCCTGATGGCCATCATGCAGGTCGTCGCCGCTCGGACGGCCGGAGTCTCCAGGCTTGTCTTCCACACGGTGGATGACCGCGGCGCGGATGACTTCGAAACCGCTATGGCACTTCCCGGGCTAGCAGCATTCACTGATTCTGAGACGATTGACCCCGAGGCGTTTCTTGACTTTTGCGACAAGCAGCGGTTCCAATGGGGCATCAGCAACGGAACCTAAGCGCTAGTCGTCTGAGTCGGCCACACCGCCTGTGCCATGCTCGGCATGTAAGCCAAGTGCTTTTAGTCCACGCCCATGCGAACCCGCAAGCTCTGCTGGATACCGCTTGTTTGGACGCATCACAGCCCACTGGTCACGGTTAAAAGAATCCTCCGGTACTCTATCGGGTTTTGTCAGGTCATAAGAAAAGCGCGAAACTGACTTTGGATTCGTTGCGAACAGGTCTATCTGTGCCGGGAGAGCCTTGTATGGTCTTAGATCGGTCTTCGGTCCAAAGCACGCAACGAGCGGCGTCGAAAGTGCTTCCGTTCGTGTTAGACCTTTGGTACCGAGAATACCCTTGATGGTTCGAAGCACTGACCCTTGATTGTAAAACGTGGAGTTTACGCCAAGCTTTCGCGTCCTGGGACTGATCACAAGACACACTGACCGGTGGCCATCCACATGGTCAACTCCATCCTGAGGGTCATCCTCAACCACAAAAATCACGGTGTCTTTCCACACAGGACTTTTGGAAACGGTTTCTACAAGCTGTCCAAGGGCGGCATCATTGTCCGCAACGTGCGCGGCCGGCGTAGGTGCTCCCGGAGCAGAGCCGCTGGTGTGGTCCTGCGGGAAATACACTGTCATGAAATTCGGAACCCGCTTCTCCTTTACAAGGCGATTGAATGTCTCGTTGAAGACTCTCACCCTGAGCAGATCCGGGATGTTCATGTTCCAGCCCGGATACGCCCGTACACTGTGCTGACGGACACGCTCTATCCCGATGAGCTGGCTGGACTCTGGAAGTGGCAAACCTTGCTGCGCCTTGCGAAGTAAGCTGGCATAGGTCTCGCCACGTGGCATCCCAGCGGTGTCGTACTCTCCAAAGTTCAGAAATGACTTACCAGTCGCCATCACAGCATCCCAGATATGCCCAGTCTGCGAGATCGCCAAAGGCTCATCACCGTACGGATACGAACGGGTCCAGCCGCCAAACGATCGTTCAAAGAAGCTGGTTGCATTGCCTTCCGTTGTCCACGAATGACCATCCGCACTAAGGACACCATTGCAATAATAGTTATCCAAAAGAACAAACTCGTTTGCCAGCTTGTGGTGATTCGGCGTAATTTTTCCGCCATATAAACAGAGCTCGGGATCGCCATTTGCCCCTTTTACATCTCCGAAAACATGGTCGTAGGTTCTGTTTTCCTTAATGACATAGATGACATGCTTGAATGCGGGATAGGAATCCTGCGATTGACTCGGGGTTTTAGCAGCTCTGAAAGGCTTCCCCTTATCTGCATTGCGGTCAATCAACTGAATCAGCCCTGTGAACTGGTAGACATTCCGACGTTTTCGCACATCCGGGTTGACATCAACGCGTACGGGCTCGCTCATGGCGATACGCCCATACTTGTCGGTCGCAATGTCCCGTCCTCGCGACCCGAGACCCTTTGCACTCACAATCGCCAGCTGGTTACGATCGCCTGAAACCCCAATCGGATACCACCCCGTCGCGTACTCAACCTCCGGCTTCCACGTGGACTTGTTCAGCACAACCACCTTGTTCGCGCCACCCAATGTGACCGCCACGCGGTTGTCAGGTAGGTCGGTCAGCGATGTCGGCGTTTCATGTCGACCGGCGTTCCACAGCGCTTTCCATTGACCTGAAGGTGAAACGCGTAACAACTGATCACCATCCGCGCAGGCGACGGCAATCGCGCCATCACTGAGGCCAACCATGTCAACCGGCTGTGCCGGGACAGAAACAGATGAGAGCTTTCGCGGTGCGGATTCACTCCCGGTCGGCACGACAAAGGATTCCACTGTCCCACCAAGACCAACTCCACGTTCATCAACGGCAACCTTGGATCGGCTGGAGTCCGCTGATCGCGTGTTCCATGCGGGACCACGCCCCCAGCAGCTCACCCAAATCCGGGAACCAATGAGGCGAATCCCAACCGGTGCCGGCGCGGTTTCGACAGTCCAAGCGACATTCCCGGATTCCAGATCAATCGCGTGTATAGCGTTTGAACGATTGGCTACGACATACACGTATCTGTCATCAAGCGCCAGACCTGCAGGGTACGGAACTCCTGCCTTTCCGGCGGGGACCGTAAGTTTGCGTACGACAACCGGCGGGTTCTGGGTAATGTCCAGTTCATCCACACCATTCGATGCATTGCTGGTGTAAAGGCGCGTCTCCTGCTCGTTGACCACCATCCCACCAAGCCCTGAGCCTCCTAGCTTGACGCGCGCCGTGACAACCGATTTCGCGACATCCAGAACGGTGATGCTTTCATTGTCACGAACATAGACCGTGCTACCATCGGCGCTCAGCAATGTCGCAATAGGGCGCCGGTCAGTCAGAACAGACTTCCCTGCAGGCTGGATTACATCCCCTGTTGGGACAACTACGCCGCCTCCGACGATGTCGCCAACCCGGATTGGAGTTGGAATAGCGGCGATGGAGACGCCTGCGATGGCACTGATGGCGATGAAAGGAGCGATGGCTGGCTTCATGGCTCCACTATAGCAGAGGCGGTTGGCGGGATTACATCAAGTTCTCATAACAGGAATCACCAATCAATGCCCTTTGACTTCATACGCCCAACAAATGGCTGATGTCATTGACGCCACCATTCGGGTAAATGCTCGTGGCGACTACAGGACCAATTGAAAATGCATTTTCTACGTAAATCTGCCGGACCACATCTCCATGCATTGTTGGAATCCATACATTGGTGACGCCCTCATCCCCGTTTCCATGGATAAGCACACACCATGCGAGGTGATCGTAATGCCAGCCGATCTCACCAACCCTGGCAGGACGTTCGACTTCGAGCTGCTGAGACCAACCGGCAAGAATTTGCTCGTAATAACCAATGTAATCTGCCTTGCCATGGCGCTCAGCACAGGTAGCACTGGATGACGCTGAGACATCGTCATGGAGCCACGGCTCCAAATGAGTGACATCAAATGTATTCAGCGTAGCAGCGTAAGCAGCACATGCCATCAACTGAACCCGGTTTGCATCATCGGCGACCAGCTGCGTTGGCATCTCACTCGGTTGACGCCGTTGGATAACACTATGCGCAAATGTTGGCAGTTGTTCGCAGTTAGTCAGTAGTGCATTTGCAAATGGACCGAGGAATTTTCGCTCTGGGGACCAGTCCGTCACAGCAAATACAACTTCACCAAAGCATCCCAAAAATTCACCTTCCAGCAGCTCACGGAAGACCTTTGCTGTTGAAGCCGGATCGTTACCAAACATCCCACAGCCCCACGCGCCTAGCACCAGCCCCGTGTACCCAAGGGATGCTGCGACTTCAAGCAACCTGTGGATACGCTTACTGAACAGCTCACGGCAGTATGCATCCCGGTAAGGAGAGCTGATAGGCGCCGCACACGTGACAACATCGCAGACCCACGGATACGCCACCAAGTCACTGTTTTCATCCCGGATAAATGGGACACCACGGGACACGATGCACCAGTCACTTGCATCCTCATACGGCATCGTCTTGTGTACGTCATACATTTCGTGACCAAGCAGCGTTCCGTAGAGCAGACTGTCGCGGCATAATGCCTCCTCCTGCGTCCGTCCACCATCCAGAAACCAGCCACCAGGGTTCGTACCATTCGCGAAATTCAGTGCAAGTACTGAATGACCATGCTCGCGAAGGACCCGCGCTGCTGCTTGCGTTGTCGTATTGACCACAGACACCAATGTCTGATCTATCATCGGATTTTGCGGATGCCGTGTAAGCTCCAGAAGCGGAGGGATTGAGAGAGTGTCGGCTTTACACTTTTCGATGGCTGTTCGGATATCAACCTGCTCACCAGCTGCTGCCACATAAGTCCCGTTGACCCAAACTTCCACCGTTTCAGCTGCAAGCTCTGCCGCCAGTGGCTTGTCAATCTGGCATATTCGGTAGTTGTGAGCTGCCATCTCCTCTGAATCCTGAACAGGATTGGCGACATAACGTGACATCCGCAAACTCCTTGTAAGATACATTCAAAAAGCGCACGGGCAATGATGCCGCACCTGCGCTCTCTGGGCAGAATACCAGATGCTGGAGACCTGAAGACCAATGAATATCCAACGCACGCTTCCCACCGTCGCCACGCTGGCGACCATTTCGCTCACCAGCCTTACCGCTCTCGGTATCCGAAACGTTCTCCCGGAAAACAAACCCAGCGTCATTGGGGAAGATCGCAGTCAATTAGGCTTTGCCAGCATCCCGACAAACCAGCACGTCACACCGCTCGGTAAAGTCATCACGCTCTCAGGTAGCCGTCCAAAGGACATCGCCATTTCCCCGGATGGCAAACGCTTCGCCGCCCTCTGTCAGGGCAGTGTCAGCGTCTACACCTCAGCTGGAGAATCGCTGGGGAAGGTGAATGTCGCCATAGGGCCGCTCGGAATCGCCTGGATGCCCGATGGCAAGCGAATCCTCGCCGCGCAGTCGGGTGGAAAAGTAGCCGTCATTGATGTCGCAGCGGATGGAAGACCAACAATTCGTGAATCGTGGGTTGTCGACACGCCCCTCCAGGATAACGAAGCACCCGATATCGCGGCAGGGCTTGCGGGTCGCGGTCAGCGGCTGAAAGACCCACAGGTAGCCGGGATAGCCGTTTCATCTGATGGTAAGCAAGCCTTTGTTGCCCTTGGCATCCGTAACGCTGTAGCCGTTCTAGACACCGAAACCGGCAAAGTCGCACGGACAGTCCGCGTGGATATCGCCCCGTATCATGTGACCCTCTCTCCTGATGGAACACGCCTCGCCGTTTCCTGTCGCGGCGGCAAAGCTCCAACGCTGACACAGCCGCAAGCCATGAGTGCCGGTAGCGCTGTCCGTGTGGATACCACTACGGATGCTGCTCTTGATGGCTCGATTGTCGTCATTGACATGGCAGCCCTCCGGGCCACACAAACCATTACCGGCATCCGGCAGCCTGGAAAAGCCTGCTTCACGGATGCATCCAAGACGCTGATTGTCCCAGGTACAGATGATGACATGCTTTGGAAGGTCGACCTAACGCAGGCTGATCCACGCCCGGTTGGTCTCCCGCTTGCCCCGGATGCAGACCCCGGCTTCGGGCATATTCCGACCGCTGCCACGACGCTTCCGGATAACCGTATCGCTGTTGCATGTGGCGGGGCAAATGCCATCGCTATCGTCGATACAAAGGCAAACAAAGTCACCGGCTATATCCCAACCGGGTGGTACCCGATTGCGTTGGGAACGGCGGATGGCAACCTGGTCATCGCGAATGCCAAGGGTATCGGAGGGCGGGTCAAGCGCTCCAATGGTGCCTACAACGTCCACGGAACGATAGGAACACTACAGGTTGTTCCAGCTACCGCATTGTCAGGCTCCAGCCTCGCTCAAAACACACGACAGGTCGCAAAGAATAACCGTTGGGAGCAGGGGGTGATAGCTAACCTTAGCGCCCGTGATGTGGCTCCTGTACCCATTCCTGAACGTGTTGGCGAACCAAGCCTCTTTGAGCATGTCGTCTACATCATTAAGGAAAATCAAACCTACGACTCCCTGCTAGGAGATATGAAGGAAGGGAATGGCGATCCAAAGCTTTGTCTCTTCGGTGAGGATGTCAGCCCGAATCATCACGCCTTGGCACGCGAATTTGTTCTCCTCGACAACACCTATACCAGCGGTACGAACTCTGCTGATGGCCACCAATGGACAGTCAGCGCCGTTGGAAATGGCTACATCGAACAGAATTATGATGCCCATAGCCGGTCCTATCCTTACGATGGTGGAGACCCACTCGCGTACTCACCGAAGGGATTTTTATGGACATCCGCGCTTGCTGCCGGCAAGTCGCTGCGTATCTACGGCGAGTTTGTCAATAAGCCTGTTATCACGAACACCGTGACAGGCAAGCGCGGTGGATGGAAGGAAATTTGGGATGACTACCGCTCTGGCGGTAAAGTCTACAAAATGGCATCCGGGACGGATAACGCTGCCATCCGGCCTTATTTGCATCCCGAGTACATAGGCTTTCCAAGCATTGTGTCTGACCAGTGGCGTGCGGATGTCTTTATCAAGGACATGGATCGATTTGAAGCCGAAGGCAAGATGCCAAACCTTAGTATCATGCTCCTACCGAATGACCATACAAGTGGTACCCGTGAAGGGACTCCGACGCCACGTGCAACCGTAGCAGATAACGACCTCGCACTTGGACGCATTGTTGAACGTATCAGCAAGTCTAAGTTTTGGGCAAAGACCCTGATTCTCGTGATTGAAGATGACTCACAGCTCGGTATCGATCATGTGGATGGGCATCGGACCACAGCACTGTGTATCTCGCCTTATACAAAGCGTGGTGTGACGGTTTCGGAGCAGTACAACCACACTGGCTTTATCCGCACGATGGGGCTTGTCCTCGGACTTCCAGCGCTTAATCGCTTCGATGCGACAGCGACGCCGCTCAGCAAGTGTTTCACCAATAAACCGGATTTCCGACCATACACGGCAAAGCCGAACCGCATTCCACTGGATGAACTAAACCCAAAGGTGGCATCCCTGACGGGAATATCGAAACAGCTGGCGCTTGCCTGCGGCCGGATGGACTGGGATCATGTTGACCGCGCTGATGGAAAGGTTGTCTCGCAGGCTGTCTGGCGTGCAACAAAGCCTGGAAAGGCGTTTCCGCTGGCTGATTACCGACCAGTCGCCGACACCGATGGTGATGACGACTGAAGCGGCTTCTGGCGGTCAATTGCTGAGCTAAGTGTTTAAGCCTCCCGTTTTACCGAGAGGCTGTATCGCTGCAATCAAACCCGCTGCCCGCTAGGCCAGAATCTTGGTCTTTATGGCGCCATCGACGTCCGTGAGGCGCTTATAAAGGCCCCCTAACTTCAATCTGCAGCTACATTCACAAAAAACAAAAAGCCTCCCGGTTTCCCGGGAGGGTTTATCGCTGCAATCAAACCCGCTGCCCGCTAGGCCAGAATCTTGGTCTGCACAACGCCGTGGACATCCGTAAGCCGCATATCGCGGCCTCCAAAGCGGTATGTCAGCTTGGTGTGGTCAACGCCCATCAGATGCAAGACGGTCGCATGGAGGTCATACATTTCCATCTTGTTCTCGACCGCGTAGTATCCCCAGTCATCCGTGGCACCGTACGTCATACCACCCTTCACGCCACCGCCAGCCATCCACATCGTGAAGCCATACGGGTTGTGATCGCGGCCATCTCCCCCCTGAGCCATCGGAGTGCGACCAAACTCACCACCCCAAATCACCAGAGTGTCTTCCAGCATCCCACGCGCCTTCAGATCCTTTAGTAATCCCGCAATCGGTTTGTCCACCGCACGGGCGTTGTCTTCGTGGCCACGCTTGAGGTTTCCATGCTGATCCCAACGGTCATGCCCGGTTCCCGGACACGTTAACTCAACAAATCGTACGCCGCGCTCCAGAAGGCGACGAGCCATCAGACACTGGGTTCCGAAGACGCGTGTTGGGCCATATTGATGGTCGATGCCATAGAGCTTCTTCGTCGCCTCCGACTCTCCGCGCAAGTCATAGAGATCCGGAACAGCGGTCTGCATTTTGAAGGCCAGCTCATAGTTCTTGATGGCAGCTTCAACCGCACCAGAGTTGCCCGTCGAGCCGAGAACACCCTTATCGAGTTTCTTCAATAAATCGAGTTTTTTGAGCTGTTCCGCATCCGATGCCTCACCGCGCTCAAGATTCGAAACCGGCTTCGCACCTGCCTTGAAAAGCGATCCCTGATAGGTTGCCGGCAGAAAGCCTGAGCCAAAACAGTCTGCACCGCCCGGAGGAATCAGACCGCCAGACAGCACGACAAACCCCGGGAGGTTCTGGCTTTCGGCACCGAGTCCGTAGGTAATCCATGCCCCCATGCTCGGTCTACCTTGGTTTCCATTACACGTATGCAGGAAATAGTTTGCATTGGTGTGCTCCGGGAAGTTACTCGTCATCGAGCGGAGAATACACATGTCATCCACACACTGTGCAACTTCCGGGAACAGCTCACTGACTTCAATGCCACTCTGACCATACTTTTTGAAGGACCAAGGCGACTTCAACAGGTTATTGTTATTGTTGAACTGTGTGACAGGCACTTTCATCGGCAATGGCTTGCCATGGTCAAGCGTCAAACGCGGCTTGGGGTCAAAGGTGTCCATCTGGCTGGGGCCGCCATCCATGTAGAGGAAGATGACCCGTTTAGCGCGCGGTTTATGGTGCAGCTTGGTGATGATCTGCGAGCCGGTTGATGCCCTTGCCGCATCCTCCGTCGCAAGCCCGGCGAGCGCCAGCGCACCGAACCCATTGGCGGCACGACCAAGCAGCTCCCTGCGTGACAGGGGAGTCACGATATTGTTACAGCCTTCAGTCACTGTGATTTCTCCAGTTTCACTTGCTCAAAACACCCGAATCAACGGATAAAAATGAATTCCTTGACGTTGAACATCACGTGGCAGTAGTCCTTCCACGCATTCAGGTCGTTGATGTCCTTGCCGATGAACTCCATCGCCAGCTTTACTTCATTTGCGGATGGCTTACGACCATAGGCAGCGGTGTAGGCGACATCCAGACGGTCTGCTGCGGGAACCTTCATCAATGAATCAGCCCAGCGGTTTGCCATCTCGCGGACAAACGGGCTGTTCATCATCGCAAGGGCCTGTGCCGGCACATTTGACTGCGTACGCTTACCGATACACGTAAACGGAGTCGGCATGTCAAACGCCTGGAAGAAGGTTGACATAAAGTTACGCCGTACGCCCATGTAAATGGTTCTTCGACCATTGCCATCGAGAGGCCCGCTTGGTGGCAACCCACGTCCATCGGTGCCCGGATCGAGGTTGACAAACACCGATGGACCGTACATCGTGCGGTTGAGCGAACCCGACACCGCCAAAATATTGTCCCGGATTGCTTCTGCTTCGAGACGACGCACAGGGTACTTCCAAAGCAATCGATTATTTGGATCCTTACGAAGCGCTGCAGGCTGGTCTGCGACACTGACCTGCTGATAGGTCGCCGATGTCACAATCAGCTTGTGGAGCTTCTTTACGGACCATCCATTGGATGTAAAGTTGGTTGCCAGCCAGTCGAGAAGCTCAGGATGCGTAGGGCGGTCACCATTGATACCGAAGTCATCGACGGTTTTTACGATGCCGGTTCCGAAGTGGTGATGCCAAAGTCGGTTCACCATGACACGTGCTGTCAGCGGATGGCTGGCACTTGTGACCAAGCGGGCAAACTCAGCGCGTCCGGAGCCCTTGGCTGGCTCAATCTTCTTGTTTTCTGTAAATGTCACAGCGAGCTGAAGGCGTGGAGCCTGCTCGCCAAGAGCACGGTGATTTCCGCGGATAAAGACTTGTTCATCGGTCCCCGATGCACCATCCACCATGCCTGGAGCACGCTCGGCAGCCGGTGTACGCGCATCAATGGCTGCCCACTGCTGAACAACTGCTGTCTGGCTCGACGCTGTAAGCTCGCCACGGCGGGCTAAGACGTCCAATGTAGCGAGCGCCGGCATATCTGCCTGCGCAAACGGTCCATTTGCAGACAATTTTGATGCAACGGATGTGAGTGCTGCCCGGATCTCAGCTGCTGGCATCCCGGACAATGGGTTTTTCACATCCTGAGGAGGCACTGGCGAGTCGCTGATGACATAGCCATCAAATGCAGCCCAACCTTGTACGGCGCGGTCCAGTGGAGCCCCCTGCGACACGGTAGCCATCGGGGAGTCCTGCACATCAAAGTACGCTTCCCGCCCTGGCCAGAACTGCGTATCAATCGTCCGCCATTGGAACTGATCGGTGTCCAAAGTGAGCTCTACGACATCAAAAATCGGGCCGCGGATAACGATAAAGTTATCGACCATCAGGTTGACCTTCGACCGTCGTCCTGCAACCCGGACATGCACATAGCGCTTCGTCAGCCGGAAGTTCGGTGAGCGCATGACGCCTTCGAACTTTGGTGGGGTGATGCCACTATGCACCATCGGACGTGTCACAAACCCGCGTAGCTGTTTGTTCGGGTCTGTAGACAGGATTGGGTCTCCTGGCTGTGCGATCTTAGGGAATGCGATACCGGTTGCACGCCACGCATCCAAAGTATCCGTTCCCGGAGTCATTGGTATCGGGGCCGCATTAGCGGCACCGGTCAGCTGAGCATCGGTTAGGTTGCCAATCCCGGCCACGAGGTCAGCACTCAGTGCTTTGCGGTCGAGCGCATTCGTCACACCGGATGCATCCCGCACGACTGGACCAAAGGCCTGGTCATTGACGACCACCTGTTCGTAGCGGCTGCTCTTTAGCATTCCATAAATGCCGTAGTAATCCCGGGCTGGAATCGGATCAAATTTGTGGTCATGACACCGGACGCAGTTTACAGACACACCTAACATCGCCTTGCCGATGACATCAATCTGGTTGTCAAAGCGGTCAGCCTGCTCCTGTCGGACATCCGTGGGCGAGTGCTTCCCTTCACCAAGCCAGAAGAATCCAGTTGCCGTGATGCTCTCATTCCAGCCTGTAACTTTGTCAAAGCGTGGATTGGCAAGTGTATCTCCTGCAAGATGCTCGGTCAGAAAACGGTTGTAAGGGACATCTTCGTTGAACGCACGGATCACATAGTCGCGGTACTTCCACGCATTGGGCATATCAAAGTCAAACTCGTGTCCGAGCGACTCGCCGTACCGCACGAGATCCAGCCAGTGACGGCCCCAGCGCTCACCGTAAGCCGGACTCACGAGCAAGCGATCGACCACACGGGAGTAGGCATCCGGGCGGGTATCCGCAACGAATGCGTTGATTTCATCCGGAGTTGGAGGCAGCCCGGTGAGATCAAATGTTACGCGGCGCAGCAGCGTCCGCTTATCTGCCTGGGCGCTTGGCTTTAGACCTTGGGCTGCTAATCCGGATGCAATGAAGGCATCGATCGGGTTCCGAACCCATGCCTGGTTGGCAACTTTGGGTACAGCTGGTTGCTTCACTGGGAGATATGCCCAGTGCTTGCGACGCTGCTTCATGATGGTCGCGAAATCTGTGGTTGCTGCGGCTTTTGGTGCAGGCGCAGCCTTGTCGTCCGGCATCGGAGCACCGCCACGAATCCACGCCTCAATCGCAGCAATCTGAGCCTGTGGGATACGACCCTTTGGAGGCATCATCAGGTTGTGGTCATCGTATTTGATGGCCTGAAGCAAGATGGACTTGCCGGGGTCAGCGGCATTAATCAGGGGGCCACGTGGGCCACCTTTACGGATAAATGCGGGAGAGTCGAGGCGAAGCTTAGCCTCCTGAACGTACGCACCATGACACCCGGTACAGTGCTCAGCGAGCACAGGGCGTATGGACCGTTCAAAGGTCTCTACTGTGACAGGAACCGACGTCTTTGTTTGTTCATCCTGACCAGCGGCCGGCACCCGGACTGCAAATGCTGCAGCGGAAAGTGCAAGACCGATGGCGAGGGCACCATTGCGAGCCACCATATTGCATCGTATCCATTCGGTATCACCAGATGCAATGGTATGACCAGCAATTATGCCGTCTTCGTGTCATTCGGCATTGAAATGTCGGATAGCGGCTACTTTGCCCCGGTTGCCTTGCCAAAGACTGTGCTGCCCCCGACGACAGGAATGGATATCTTTGTGCCAGCCAGGTCGATACTTAACTCGGTCCCTGCCTTAGGCCATAGAGTGAATTCCTTATCGCTCGACAGAATCATGAGGGCAATGCGCTTACCTGCCGGGATAATCTGGTCATCCGGTTGGAGGTCAAATGTGACATTGACAAACTGTCCCTTTTTGAGAGTAACGCCACGCTCCATTGAATGATAATCCCCGCCATTCACCAATGACTTAGCATTCTGTGGGTCAGCCCATCCCCGGGTAATTAGGTTCGATGTTCCTATCGGGCCATCAGCGAACGGCAGCTGTACAAGGTAGACAGAGAGGTTGGCTGCGGCTGCACTGGATGATAGACGCAAGGTAACGCGCGCCGTACCGGAAATATGAACGGGTGCGAGCAGCTCCGGGGTTGCATACAGGAGGCGATTTGGGGATGCTGGTGCTTTTGCAAGCGTTGGCGCATCGAATGCGACATCGTCGATTAGCTTTTCGACGGCCTGGCCAGCGACTGGTGAGAACGACAGCCCGCCAAGCGCGGAGCCGCCCTTGTTTGGGTAAAGAGTAATATTGGACGCATCCGGATGTGGATAATCGGCATACGGAGTCGGCGCCATCCCATTGCCTCGCGGAGCACCCGCAGGCCGCTCGCGCACAACATAGGACTTTGGACCATTCTCGATGCCATTTTCTACGCCATAAAGAAATCGGCTGAACCACTTATTCATCAGCTCAAGCGGCGGATCGCCACCATGACCGCCTTGATGGAAGTACTGAACCAGAGGCACTCTTCCGCGCACCGCGTTGCTGATACGGACACTGTGCTCCGGAACCACATTCCAGTCATTGAAAGCGTGCGCCATAAGAACAGCACACTTGATACCTCCAGTGAACTTCAGAAGATCACGGTCCGCCCAGAAAGCATTGTAATCACCCGTCAAACGATCTTGATTTTGCGCAAAGAGACCATCGCGGTAGAGCTTGTCGTTCTGCGGGCGGTTTGCGGGATTTCCACTGTGGATGAAGTCATAGAGCGAGTCGATGTCTTCTCCCAGCCAACCACCCGGATGACGAACCAGTCCATTCGAGCGATAGTAATGATAGTAACTTGTGTTTGGTGCCACGGGAATAATCGCCTCGAGACCCTTAACACCTGTTGTCGCGGCCGCGACGGGAATCGTGCCGTTATAGGATGTCCCCGTCATCCCAACCTTGCCCGTGCACCAGGTGGCTTTGACTTCGGTTGTGCCATCAATGGTTGTAAAGCCCTTTGCACGCCCATTCAACCAATCAATAACCGCTTTCGGAGCCAGACGTTCGGGAGCTCCTCCAACGGTTGGGCTGCCTTCCGACAAGCCAGTGCCAGGCGCTTCAGAATGCACCACCGCAAAGCCCCGTGGGACCCAGGTCCCTACCAAAGAGCTGGAAATCATTGTGCGATTTGGCTCAAAGCGGACCTGCGGATGACCACCACGCGCTGGCGGAACCGCACCAAGCTCGTGCCGGACATCCCACAAAATGGAATTGCCACTGGCGGTACCGGCAAAGTAAGGGCTTGATTCGTAAATGACAGGTACTTTGAGTCCCGATGTCGCCGTTTGCTTTTGGCGCGTGACATCCACATGGACACGGTCCAGCTTTCCGTTCTTGTCCGAGTCAAACTCAGTCTCAACCCAGAGGTGCTCACGGATCCACTCCCCGGATGTATTGAACGCTGGGACAACCTGCGCCTGGCCATCCACAAACACCGGGCCAACTCCCTGGCTCTGCGCCTGACTATGCCCCGAAAGAAAGGAAAGCGAGAGGACTAGTGAAAGAGCAGCGGTGTATCGCAGGGCTGTGGTTGTCATAACCGCGATTGTACTGGATGCAAGAGCCTCCTGTGGTTAGTCTACTTTTTCTCCAAGTGAAAGGAGGGCACTCCGCGCCGGTCCGTTAGGCTTTCGCTTCACTGCTTCACGATAGGCTTTTATCGCCGCTGGTTTATCACCCAAATCCTGCTGCAGACGGCCAAGCTGGAACCAAATCTCATCATCCTGTGACGTCGTCACGGATGCCGCTGTCAAGACAGAAACTGCAAGACGCTTTTGCTCAGACGTCGCTCCGGGGCGCGTCAGGTTTCTCGCATAGGTCTTTTGGATTCCAGCATCGGACTTAAACTTATCCGCCGCGGCTGCAATCAATGCTGACCATTCAGTGCTCTGATTCTGATCAAGTAGCGCACGTTCGGTCGATATCAAAAGCACAGCGGGCGGGGCAGTGGCTGGGCCCAGAACAAGCGTCCTGATGAACTCGAGTAACTTGCCGGATTCTCCTGCGGCCTTTCGAGTACGGGCAAGGCCATCAAATGCAACCTTGATTCCCGGGTCTGCGGTGATGATGTCTTCATAGATCGTCGCAGCTTCACCAAAGCGCTTGGAACGCTCATACAATCCAGCGAGAGCAAGCGTGAGTTGTCCCTTTTCCTTGGCCTTACTCAGCTGGCTTTTTAGCATCCGCTCGGCATCCGGAAGCTGTCCATTGCGCTCGAGGGCGTATGCAAGGCGCTGTGCCAAGCTATCTGATGGCTCAGTACTCCAAATCGTTTGCAGCTCCTTGACGGCATCCTGCCAGCGGTCACGCTGCTCATACAGTCCAGCCGCTGCAAATCGATACGTACTCCGCATCGAATCGCCTGCCCGAAGCGTCAATTTGGCTATCTCAGTAAGCGCCTCGTCATCGTTTTTCAGGCGAATCAGCTGTTGGATTAGGGACCATCTGGCGTCATTTGATGTTGGATCTGCTTGTAGCCACTTCCGACGATGCGCCAAGCCAGCATCCGGACGCGAGTCACGGTCCAACAAAGTAAGAAGAGCCTGGTTGGCGGCTACCAGCTTCGGATCGATGTCAATTGCGGCAAGGTACTCTGCCTTGGCATCGGTTAGCTTTCCTTGCTTTTCAAGCACCAAACCAAGTGTTACGTGGATATCTGCATCTCTTGATGCACGCTTCACGGCATTACCCAGAACTTCCACTGCTTTGTCGAACTGGCCATCCTGCTCCAACGCAATGCCCAGCTCCTTGGCCGCACGGATATCTTTGGGGAATGTGGTCTCCATTGACTTCAACTGGTCCAGATAAGCCTGTCTCTTCCCAAGAGTCTGGTACATCGCTGCTAATCGATGCGCTGCATCCCAGTCGGTTGGAATGGACTTCGCGAGACTTACCTGTTGAATCAGGGCTGCATCACGCTGGTCACTACGCCAGAGAGCATCGATATAGCCCATCCTTGCACGGACATCATCTGGACGAAGCGACAATGCCGCCTTAAACGTCTGTGCTGCTTTCGTGTACTCCGGTGCCGCGGGATAAAGGTAGCTGTATGCAAGTGTTGTCAGGTATTCAGGTTGCTTTGGCTCCAAGGCGACTGCTTTTTCCAGTTCAACTCTTGCCTGTCTGATCCGCTCCGTTTCACTCAGCGTTGCATCCTGTAATAAACAGCGTCCTAGTCCATGGCGCGCAGCGGCAATATTCGGAGCCTTCTTCAAAACTTGCTGATACAAAGCCTTGGCTTCGAGTGGTGCACCGGCCATTTCTGCCGACAAACCGGCATTCACCCCCGCCCGGGTCATCTGTGGACTTTGCTTAAAAGCAGTTTGGTAGGCAATTCTGGCCTCCATCAGCAGGTCTTTATCCTTCTTATCAAAGCCAAGCTGGCCTGCAAGATCACCGCGCATTACCTGGAGTGCCGTAACTTTTGGCGATTTACCAATCTGCGACCGCACCACGGTGAGTGCCTGTTGCAGCTGCCCGGTGGACGACAATGCGATGGCGTAGCGAATGGCTGACTCTGGGTCTGTCCCGCGGCCTGTTTCGTAGAGCAACTTCAAGGGCGGGATTGCATCGACTGGCTTTTGCTGTGCGAGGAGCGCAGCACCAAGTGCGAGGAGCGCCGGACGGTGGTTTGGTGCGATACGCAGCGCTGCTTTCGCATCCTGAATCGCATCCGGGAAGCGGTTTGCCTTAAGGGCGATCAACGCAGCCTGTCCGGGGAACTCGGGCTGGTCGGGTTCAATGGATGCAGCCTTTCTGAGAGCAATCAGTGCATCGGTGATACGGCCCAGCTGCACATACACGAGCCCAAGATTGGCTTGCGCCGCAACGTTTTTGGGCTCTTTTGCCAGCACATTTAAGTAAAGTCTCTCGGCACGCTTGTAGTCGCGCTGCTTCGTTGCATCGATGGCCAGGCGGATCGTAGTAAGCGATGTCGCACTGGCTTGCGCCTTCGGGCGGGAAGCAGGCGGAGTTTGAGCAGCTACGCCATAACTAACAGCGGAAGCGGCGATCAGCACAGAAAGGACAGATGGCATGTCAGCATTACACCGCAAAGGCATCCATCCTGTAAATGTCACCCCCGATGCGTACACCAGATGAAGCGAGTAAACTTTCACCATGCAAAACGCCGAAACAAGTCTCCCTTGGATGTCCGATGATGCGATTCCAGGACTGGTCGTAAAAGTCGCACAGCCGGAAGGATCCGACGAGCAATCCATTCGGACCTACGTCTATCTGCATGGTGCGGGTGCTAATGAGGATGACCTGCTGGGTCTCTCACACTACATCGACCCAACTGCTCGGCATATAGCATTGCGTGCACCAATCAGTTACGGGGATGGCTGGTGTTGGTACCCATTAGGCTGGGATGGGACGCGGATTCAGGTTGATCAAACGGTTGCTCCGCATTCGCGCGATCGCATTGCTCGTCAGCTCACCGATGTCCTGACCGCACTTGGAGCCGATCCTGAGAGGGTAACCATCATTGGGTTCAGCCAAGGGGCTGCGATGGCCCTTGTGACAGCGATGACACATCCAGGGATTGCGTGCGAGCTAGTGCTACTGAGTGGTCTCCGGATTCCACTGATGCTGGATGAAATACCGGCTGGGATGCCTCTCCCGCGGACATTGATTCACCATGGCTCCGAAGATAACGTGGTGCCTATCTCGGAGGGGCGTGCCCTGCGGGACTGGTGTCTCAAGCGTAATCCTGACAATGTCACTTATGGCGAGTACGCAATCGGCCACACAATAACGCAGGAGACGCTTGATGATGTCATCGCGTGGCTTGCCGCAAGGCCCGAGTGAATCCCCGTATCCTACATGTTGTTCGCCCGAGTGCGGGTGGCATCGTAAGTAGTCTTTGCACGTTATTGACAAATAGTGAGCATTATGTAGAGGTTGCAGCGAGTGCCGAGACGTGTGCGAAAGTTAGGTCTCGCTGGTCTGGCACCTGCCATGTACTCCCTGATAATTCATTTTCTATCCGGCAGAGTCTTCTGACGGCGGGGCGCATTTCGCAGTTGGCAAAGACGACAAAAACCGATGTCATCCACGGACATGGCATTTCTGTATTGCCGGCCCTCGCGCTAGCCGGGATGCTGTCCGGACTTCCGGTTGTGCTTACGTTCCACAATATTTTTAGGGCATCAAAAGTACAGACACTGATTCTAAAGCTGCTCTGTAGGCGGGTACACCTGATTGCTGTCTCCGATGCGATTCTTGCATCAGCTGCGGTGCTTGGAGGCTTATCGGCGCAGCGGATTTACAATGGCGTGATGCCGCATGATGAGATTGTGTCGAAGGGGGATGCCCGTAAGGCACTTGGTTTGGATCCAAATACTTCCATCGTCTTGAGTGTCGCACGCCTCGCACCAGAGAAAGGTCTTAACTTCCTCGCCGCTGCAGCAAACGACATTCCCGCAAGCGTTTTCATCGTCGGGGATGGACCTGAGCGGCAGTCCCTCTCTGCAAACAAGATGCTTCACCTCGTCGGGCATGTGGATAATCCATGGCTGTGGTACTGCGCAGCGGATGTCGTTGCGGTACCATCCCTTACGGAAGGTCTTGGCCTTTCAGCCATCGAAGCACTCGCGACAGGCTGCCCCGTCATCGCTAGCAATATTGGTGGTCTCCCAGAAGTCATCTCAGATGATTATCTCGGGACGTGTGTACCCGCGGGTGATGTCACAGCACTGGTATCGGCAATCAAACTCCAGCTCACCGCTGGGCGAGGTTGCGCCTTGGATGAAGAGAGACGCCGCGCCTACGTGGCATCAAGGTTTTCTGTAACGGGAATGCTTGAGGAGACCGGCTTGCTTTACGGCAGAATTCTGGGCCGTTAAGTGACTAAAAAGTGGATTCTCCCGCTAGTTGTCTTCCTGCTGTGCACTGCTGCTGGCTATTGCATTAGGCAATACAACGTCCCCAGTGCAGGCACAGCAATACCGGTTCCAACCCAGGTCGTTCTCACATTGGTTACTGACACCACCCGTGACCGTCCAGCACGTCTCGAGGAAGACGGCGTCTTCCTGATGTCTGCAAATGCGTGGAGACGCGGGCTTACGGTCATCAAAGCTAAACTGTCAGCTGAGCTGCAATCCGGTGGACGCGTACGCTGCGATGACAACGTCGCGTGTGAATGGCTGGGGCAAAACGTTGATGCCGCCGGACCGGAGAATGCAGATGTCATCGTTGCATCTGCACAATACTGGCCAGACGAATCTACCCCGGATGCACCGGATGTGGCACCCTCAGCAGGGGTGATAAGCATCGTCGTGCCACTTGTCTCGTCGCGAACACATGGCCTCATTGCAGGGCAGGTAATGGTTGGTGGTAATCCAATAAAACTGACATCGGGGAGCACACGTCGTGATTGCTTGCTGGCATCCAATGATTTGGAAGACATCGTACGTGCCCCTCTTACTAAAAACATACGCCAAGTCAGACAGATTACAGGACCGGCTAAGAGACGTGCTGATCAGTTAGCTGTCGACCTTGAGTACTCCGATGCGACATCAGTCTTTCTATCGGTTCTGAAATACGCCGGATTGGCGTGTATCGTTTTTGCGTTTCTTGGATGGACTATTCCATCACGAATCCTGCTGCTGGCCGTCAATGGCGTTCTGATTTCTGCCGCTACAACCACACTTAGTTTTGAGTTAGCACCAAACTACGCCGGTTACATTTTCGGACCGATTCTTGGGCTCGCTATTTGTGCCCTCGGATGGAGGTCTGTATCCAAAAATGAAACCGGGTTACTCCTCGGATGCCTGTTGGCTGACCTCTTGACCGGAGGATATCTCGGCACGTTTGCAGGTTTAGGGGCAAACCCAGTCGTCGGTGCACGTTACTACGGTCTAGGGAATGAGCTTTCAGCATTGCTTTTTGGCGCTTCTTTAGCATTACAAATCACTAAAGTTTCACATCGTGTCGTCGCTGTCGGCATCGTTGCCCTGCTAATTGGACATCCCGGGCTTGGCGCAAATGGTGGCGATATGGTCGCCGTACTCATCGGAATACTAATCTTTGCAGTCCTGAACGGTGGCAAATCCGCGGTTATGACTGCTTGTGCCGTACTAACCGCAGTAGGGGCGGTAGTTGTCTGGGATGCCTTCTTCGTGCCATCCACGATGCAATCACACATTGGGCGTCTGGTCACAACCGCGGGCTCAGGCATCTATGAGCTTGTCGCCAGTAAAGCGTCAGCCCACATCAGACTCATGTCCACATCGGCTTGGGGAATCACAGCATTGCTCAGTCTGGCCTGGTGGATGATCCGGTATCGATATCGACAAGGCAGCAAACCAGATCTCGGAGAATGCCTTGCTCTGCCTCTGTTTTTCCTGAACGACAGCGGACCAGTATCGCTGACGCTTTTTACCCTCGTGAAGCTGTCCTGCGACAGAGCGATGGCATCTGTAAGTGCATGGTCCTTGGTAAATCAGTACGTAGTGTGCCTAAGGAAGAAATAACAAAAGCCCTTCGCTCGAAGAGGCGAAGGGCTTGAGGGTAGACCGGTATGTTTTCTAGAAACGGATTCCGTAGGAAATGTTCAATCCCGATGGGTTGATGGTCTCGTAGTGCCCTGCAAAGTGATAGCGAGCCTCAACGAAGGAGCGCTGCGTGAGGTTTAGACCAACAGTGAAGTGCATTCCAGGCATCACTTTTGTGTTTCCGGATGTGTTGCCATTATCGATACGGATTGCATACAGGCCGACACCGTAGCCACTGAACCAGTCGTAGCCGGATGTTCGCTTGTTGTCACGCGTGATTTGGCTGAGTGTCATAGGGATCATGCGCATGTCGCCACGCTCAATCATTCCGATGCTGAATGTGCTGATCTCATTGCGTTCGGGGACACTTTGAAGCGTTGTCTCGTACTCAAAGTTGAAGATATTCTTGCCTGCTCCACTTCGAACAACAGGTTTGTCCGGATTGTAGGAGCCAAACTTCAAAGACGACGATCCGACTTTTTGGGCCAAATCAGAGACCTGTGCGTTTGCAGTAGACGTCATAGCGACGGCTCCGACGAGTCCAGCAGCAATCAACAAATGCTTCATAGAGTCCATTCTCCTATAGAACCATGACCCGCGTTGGTCGCGGGAAGTGTGTTAGAACTTCCGACCAATCATGAGCCCAACACCATTCGGTGAGTACCCATTTACGGACCGGTTCGTGTAGTGGTACTGCGTCTCGGCAAAGATGCCACCCGGCAGCTTCAATCCAACCATCGCGTACCCGCCCCACAGTGTTTTCATGTTTGATCCTGGTGTGTCAAACAGATAGGCACCTATACCAGTGCCAGTATACAACCCGCCCAGGCCCGGAACAGCAGATGTTGAATCCGAGACCTTCGAAAACATCACTGGAACCGTCTTCACCATTCCGGCGCCTGAACCACCCTGGAAGTAACCGACTGTCAATGTGGAACCATCGGCGGACTTACTACTTAGAAAGTCAATCATGACACCCGGATGTCGCTCTGCAACCGTTTTCATGGAAGCTGACGATGGCTGCAATGAGCCAAGACGTATGCGCATGCCTGTTTGACCTTGTTGCGCAAGTACAGATGATGATGCCAGCGCAAACATTGCAGCCAAGTGAAGGATTCTCATTTCGCCGATTATAAATCCGATGAGTATCTGGTGTCAATGTATCTAAATTGCCTGCATATCCTTCGTCATGCTAGAATTGCACCATATGAACGTGACGCGACGACGGTATACCAAAGTTGATGCTTCGACCACTTATATAGTAGCGGTTGCACAGGACCCAACGGCACTTGCTAGGAAGCACTGGTTCGAAGCGCAGATCACGGTCACAGATGAAAGAACCGGCAAAGCACTTGACCTCCCGGCATTCATACAAACGTATCGAATCGGAGAACCGGAGCGTCCATTCCGAGATGTTATCAAGACGGATTTTGATGGCGATCAGGAAGCCGCACTGTCTCATCAGTTTGACACCATCTTTCGCCGGGTGTACCAGTTCATAGAGCGTGGTCACTAGCTTTCGCTACCTTTGACCTAAACAAGAAGGTCAAGAGCCGCAAAGACGTACTTTGCTTACTAAGTGGAGCTGAACGCGCATCACTCCAACGTCACTTTGCATCGCAAGATTTAAGATGGGCGTGTTGAGTATTCTGCATACGCCGCGAATCCAGATGCATCATCGATATTCGACCTCGACGGCTCATTCGCGCGGTGGTGCTGGATGATGCATGAAATAATCGTCCGCTTCTTATCTCACATTGACCCGGTGCACACGGCATTATTGCTTGACACCCTCAAATGCTGACCCGTATAATCGCCCGTACGCTGGACTATTGTCCGTGTGCATTGGCATTCGTATAGCCGACACACAAAGTCCGTGATGTAGGTTGTACGGAACAGGATGTGAAATGCATTCTGCCTTCAGTAGGGAGCTCTACAGGCGGCGGTAACTTTTGGTCAGAATGAACACTGGTTCTTTATCGTCGTTGTTGGATTACTGGATGGAATGCAGATCGAGGAGGTTGACCCCACGTTGAAGTTCGAACGAACACCGCGGCAAGGTGCCGCGATATCGGTCTTCGTGGCCGCAGTGGTCGCACTGTCGACACATGCGAGTGCACAGCGTACTCAGAAGTCGTCGGGTGCGTTTGCAGTGCCACAGACAAAGTTTCCGGGGTTGGGCGATGCTCGCTTCCTCCCATCGGACGTTACAAAGCGTCGATTGGAAGTACCATCAGACCAAGCTGGCAAAACACGTCGTCAAATCGGCGGACCAAATGGTGCTAACGTAGCCGAGCAGGTCGTGGATGCGTATCCAACACCTGCTATTGACCAACGCACGCCTTTTGTCACGGAAGATGAGCAGTTCATTTACTTTGCAGGAGCATCTGCAACGTCAGGTGTACATCAGCTCTTCCGCCTTACCGCTGGATCGGTCAACAATCCATCGCAGCCGGGTACGACAGTTCCGGTCGCACTTACCGCTGAAGCTGGAACGGATCACCAGTTCCCTGTAGTCAACCCTGCTGGAAACCGGATCATCTTCTCTAAATCCACTGATGGTCTGTCTGTGGATGACCCAAACAAGGTCTGGGATCTCTACGCATCCAACATTCCGTCATCGGGTACGTTGTCTACAACACCTCCAGGGGCAACCAATCTGATATCTTTGTCTGCTGGTCGTACATTCCGCGGACGCACGTTCGCTTCAGTGGGTCGCGCCTGCTGGATCGGCTCGAACGATATCGTCTTCTCTGCCAAGTTAACGGGTGATGCGAACTTTCACCTGTTTTCCATCAATACGACAACGCTGACAATCTTCCAGATCACAACCGGAAACGCTGACGAGCGCAACCCATCGGCAAGCCCGGATGGACGCTGGATTGCGTTTGATTCAAACGCCGCGCCGTCTGTAGCCGGAACCGGATACACGGGTGGTTCAAACCCTGTTACCGAAACGGTCAATGGCGATCCTGCTACGGCAGCCAACGTAAATGCCTCCGGCAAGCGTAACATCTTCATTTGTGGCATCTATGGAGCGTCTCCCCGCCAGTTCACAAGCCGCTATGCGGGAGCTGCTGATACTGACAACGTTCAGCCATCCTGGTCCAGCCTCCGCGCGAATCCGTACACAAACGCAGCTGGAACCAACCTGTATTTGGTATGGGCATCAACCCGGCAACCGGATGTCGTCGGGAACCCGACCGCATACACCGATGGTGAAACGCATGACGTTTATATGGCTCAGGTTTCGGCTAACAGCGGCAACACGCTTCTGACCGAACTGGCGCCGACGGTCGCGCAAAGTGCAAAGCAGGTTACAACTGTCGACCCGACCTATGCATACGATGATACGTATCCAGTCTGGTCTCCTGTAATCACGATCAACCGTGTCGCGTTCCAATCCGACCGTACGGGTAACCTAAACGTCAACAACTTTGGTGAAGGATTCACAGCTACGCCTGGCACGCGTGACTTGTTCCTCGCCAGTGCACTTGATGTATCTGCTCCGACCCTTCTTCGCTACGATACGAATTCATCAACCGGTGAAATCGTTCACATCAATCAAGGGACGACATACAATCCAAACGCATCGATCCGTAATCGTGACCAGGGGCTTCTCCCTGGGCAGGATGTGTTCTTCACAGTCCGCGCTGATGATCGTGAAGCGGGTATAAAGTCGATTTACCTTCAGTTCAAGAATCCAAACTCGTACTTCCAGGCTGCGGTACAAGGTGGAACCTCACGAGAGCACAAGGAATATCGAACCGGAAGTGCCGCTAAGTATCTATTCCAGGAAAGTAATGTCCCTCTTGCATGGCAAAATGCATCGACGGGCAATACTGTTGGTACAGAATACGAAGCTGAAATCGTAACATTGGACGGCGCATCATATGTGCGCCACCGATTCAACGGTGGTCCAGCGTATGAAGCAGGAAACGATGACCAGATCGCCTTTAGTGGCTCTGCATTCCCACCACTCGATGGACAGGGTGGTCGGCCAAACATCTGGCTGGAGCTGAAGCCTCTAGTAGACGTGGATGGCAATCCAGTGTTGCCAGCTGATGGTCGCGGTGGTGTCCTGTACGGAGCCACTTGGAAACTGCCAGCTGAAGCTTCTGACTGGTACCTCGATGTCGTTATGTACGACAATGCAGTTAGTCCGTTTGGAAACGGGTCATCAAACTGGATTATCTATGACAACGTTTGGGGCTTCTCAACCGCGTTACCGCCAAACGCAACGGAAAAAGATATTCTCTTTGTCTCTGACTACACACTCGGACAAAAATTCTTTATCTCTCGTTCCGGTCAGTTGGTTGGTTCCCCTGACAACCGCCTTCCGATTCAGTTCGGAGCCGAGTCGTACTTAACTGACTCTGACATGGCACGTTATCCAAGTGAGCAGGCAGGTAGCACCGCTCCTCCAGCTCCTGGAGCGACTGATTTACGTGCATGGTCAGGTGTAGGTCCATGGATTAACAGCGGTGGAACTGCAAACGGATTCAGGCGCAACCGTGGGGGGACAGTCGTCAACCCAGGAATGCCACATCCGCTTGGAGTTGGCTCGTACTACGATGAGCTTCTAGAGTTCCAGCCCAGGGTTGGTTCAAATGGTGCGACGTATGCGCTCCCAGAGCAAGGTCGCTATTCTATCTGGCGTGTGCTGTCTCGTGGGCCCGTCCCATCCGAGGTTCTTCAGGCTTATCTCCCTGCAACCGGGACCCAGCCTGCTGATACCCGGGTCGGTGAACGGACATCTCGTTCGACAAAGATATACAACCGATTGGTCATCTGGTCGTCGCCATTTTCGGGAAACCTCTTCGTAGGCCCCGGATCTGTAACAGACCTCAAAACGCAGAACCTACTTAGTAGTTATGTATCAAGTGGTGGACGCTTGATGATAAGTGGACAGGACATCGGATTTGCACTCGCCGGCAACGGTCAGGCAAACGATTTCTTCACCAATACACTCAAAGCTACGTACACTACGGATAATTCCGGTGGTCAAACGTTAGCAGCGACTAGCGCTAACCGTTTGACTGCGGATTCCTGGTCTGGTACCGGCGCTACGAGTGCTTATGGTGAGACCACTGATGGTGCTACGTACAATTACCTTCCGTTGAACGGCCGATCGTTGCTCCTGAATACCTACTTTGTTTCAGGCAGCGGCGTCGGTGATGCCAGCCGTACGGCTGATCCGTCAGGGTTCGGTAAGAACGATGTTGTCGCGCCGATTGCAGGTGCTGTCGCTGACTTCAACTACAACACTGGCGGTGCAGGAATCATCACGTCGACTAACACCAATGGTGGAATGGTCGCCTACGCATCATTCGGGATCGAATCGATAAGTAACGATTGGTACACATGGACCCCAGCCGGTGGCGGACCGGTCAACATAGCTACGCGAGGACAGCGTGCTAAGTTGATTGCCAACTACTCGATGGGCTTCCGTACAGCCACGCTCACAGGTCGTCTTGTCGATGAGCAGGGATCTCCTGTTGCTGATGCACTCGTTCGTGCTATCACTGGTGCAGAAACCGCGCCTGCTGCTGGCACCGCAATAACGGATGCAGGTGGATTCTTCCAAATCGATGGTATGGATGGTGGTATCTACGGCGTCTATGGATACAAACCTGGTTATTACACTCAGCACACAGCTGGTGAAGTGATTCATGGCACGGGGCGACGAAACATCTCGCTTGTCATGAAGCGTGCAAACCCAGGAAAGCTTACGAGCATCGCTACGACAGCTCCTACACCTGGTGGTGTATTGTCCCAGGATAAGGTAACCGCCATACCCAACATCGAAGTACAGGCACGTAGGCTAAACCCTGATGGCAAGACATCTGTGTTCTCGGCGATTAGCCGTGATGCTTCAGATGCTCGTATACCAGCGGGATCGTACGAACTGAAGGACCTCTTGATTGGTGAATACGCCATTCTGTGTAACGCTCAGGATACGTTCGATACCGATGGCAACCTCATCCCAAATCCGAACTATAACCCTGCATACGGAACGGTACTGGTAACAGCCGCAGCCCAGGCAGATCGTTTCAAGCTCGGACCTCAGACGACCATAACGACTGTCAATGGACGTGATGTCCTTACCGTAGGAGAAGATAAGAATCCTCAAATCGACTTCTACCTTCCAAGTGCTCCACAGCCTATCAGTGGTCGTGTAATCAACCGCACAACAGGTGATCCTATTCAGGGTGCATTTGTAAGTGCAGTTTCAACGGAAACTGGAGCAGTTGTTGCAACAGCTACAACGGATACCGATGGACGCTATGCGTTGACGACAACATCAACGCCTTCTTCGAATCTCCTACCAGCTGGTGGCTACACCCTGACAGGTTCCGCTCTCGGCTTTGGCAACGACACTGTTCAGGTTTCTGTTCAGGGAAATACTCCGATTGTCGCTCCTGATCTCCGTCTGGTTCCACAGGCACCAGGGTCAATGAGTGGCAACGTGACCGGAATTCTTGGAAACGCCATCGATGGTGCATCTGTAAAGCTGTTCCTTGATCGTGGCGGTGTTGTTGAAACGACACCGACATACACAACGACTACTGGTGTAGCTTCATCGGCAAACGGATACGTGTCGAACTTCCGAGTGGACACTGTTTCGCCCGGAAAGTATGTAGTTGTTGTTGAGAAAAATGGACTGGTGTCGGATCCGGTTCAGCTGGTTGCCACAGTCGTAACCGGAGTGGAAACTAAGTCTGTAAACTTCCGCCTCTTGCCACCTCGTGTCTACGGCGATGGACTCCAGCTGGTGTCGGTTCCGTATCAGTACTCCGGTACAACGGCCCGTGACATCTATGGATTGACGGCTACAGGCGATAACGACGGTGATGGCACTGCCGGAACAGCTTCGGACATCGCTATCTACAACACGTTCAACATCGCCGACTGGACAGGCGTTGAGTACAACACCGGTGCGAATGTGCCATTGAACACTGGTAAGGGTTACTTCGTAAAGTTTGGAGCAATCACAAGCGTTGCGAAAACCGGTACCCCAATCCCTGGCAATGAGTTCGTAGTCAGTCTTGCACCAGGTTGGAACCTGATTGGTCATCCGTTTACGAATCCATCGAATCCAAGTGCTGCTGGTGTTGATCTTGATCTATATCAAAATGCATCCGTAAGGGACGATGCTGGTAATGTCTACTCGATGACGCAGGCTGTTCAGCTCAATCTGGTGTCGGGTGTACTCTTCGGCTACACCGGCAGCAACAGTGGTGGACAGTACTTCGAGACACGTGTACTAAAGCCATGGGCAGGTTATTGGTTCAGAAATGCAACCAACCAACCGCTGAAGCTCGTGCTTACGTACCCGACGAGTCGAAGTGTACGCCCAATGCCAGCTAAGACGATTCGCCGTGATGAGTTGACAAGCGTTGTAACCCGTAAGATCGAGTCCAAGAACTCGGCTGACTGGAGACTTCAGCTTGCAGTGGTCCAGGGCAATCTACGTGACACGGACAATACGATTGGTGTGGCTCCTGGAGCCACGGATACCTTCGATAACAAGGTCGATGCTGTAAAGCCTCCGATGGTCGTGGGTGTTGATTCGGTCTACCTCACGGTCGACGGTCAGGTTTCGGGTCGCTCTATGGGATTGGCTGATTCCATCGTCGGCTCAAAAGATGATCAGCGTTGGTCAGTGAATGTCAAGACATCTCGGTCTGGATCGACCCTACTGAAATGGCCGTCTGCAGGGCAGCTGCCACGAAACATTGACCTCTTCGTTACCGACACGGTGACTGGCAAGAGACTTAGTGTGAAGTCGGCTGGTGCGTACCAGTTTGAGGCAACTGCCGGAGGATCACGACGGTTTGTCTTTGAAGCTAAGACACAGGCATCGGGTGCACTTGCGGTATCCAGAGTACGTACGATTCCAGGTGCGACACGGTCTGCGGGATATCGATTTGGAATCACAACGACAGTTGCTACTGACATTACGGTTGATATCCAAACGATTGCTGGTCGGTCTATCAGATCACTGGTGACCCGTTCTGCTGGAATGAAGGAATCAACGGTTGCGTGGGATGGCCGTGATGCTGACGGCAGGGATATTCCTGCGGGAGCATACGTGGTCCTAATACGTGCCACAGACACGGATGGACGGGTTGTTACGCATCGGGTTCCGATGACGACGATTCGCTAATCCGAAATAATGTCCCCTGCTAGCGATGAGTTAGCAGGGGAATGAGAGCCGGTTGTTGAATATGGGTTCCGCACAAGGGGCGTAACCCGAGAGCAGCGTTAGGTAGATCTACCCAGGAAATGGGAGAATCTACCGACGGACGGAGGAACATCGCGTTGAAGCAAATAGCGCTTGGGAGTATAGGACGTCGGGTCAGCTGGACGCTGATCTGTACAATGATGCTCCAATTGCTTATCCTAGCGGTACCTCGCCCCGTGCGAGCACAGGTAACCGCATTGCCATCTGTTGCAATCCTTGACTTCGGGGTAAATCCTGGCGTCCGGGTGAGTGCTATTCAGTCGCGTAATGCGACCGATGCTGTGTGGCTTGAAATGTCGCGCGGCGGTGGCTATGACATCACTCCACGGTCGACCGTGGTTGAAGAGCTGTCCAAGCTCGACATTACGCTGCCTACCAATAACATTGGCTTGCTACGATTGGGCCAGTCCCTCGGAGTTAAGTACATCGTTACTGGCGACATCACTGATGTGAAGTTTACGGAAGCTCCTCGTCGTGCAAAGGCGACATTGAGCGTTCGTATGACGGATACGTCCTCAGGCGAATTTGTCAATGGTGCAATGCAGGTTGGGTTGTCACAGATTCCAGCAGCTGGCGTTACACCAGATGACGAGCAACTCGTCAGCCAGGCGATCACGGCTGCAGCGTTCTCCGCAGTAAAGCAGATACGCGACTACACACTCCCTGAGGCTACAGTTCTCATCAACCGTGGCAACACCGAGGTCCGACTGAACAAGGGTGCTCGTGACGGCATTGCTGCCGGGCTTGAGATGATTGTTCTTCGTGGCAGTGAAAAAGTCGGTCGAGTTCGTGTGACATCCGTCAACGCAACTGATGCTGAGGCAGTCATTGTTGATGCTGGTAAGGGTATTCGCCCTCAAGACAAGCTTGTCTCGGTGTTCTCATTGCCAGGCATATCAGTCACCAGTGCTGGTGAGTTTGTCAAAACCCCAGTAGCTGAAGCGGATAACTTCCGGATTCGACAGCGCAAACAAAAGAGTCCTGTCCAGACTGTGATTGGTGTTGTGGCTGCGGTGGCACTCGGTGCATTCGTTACCCGTACGACATCGTCGAACAATGGCGCAGGTATCGTTGGCGTGCAAGCGCGCGCTTATGCTGAAGCATCCATTGTTACAAGTGGTGATCCGACTGCTGCACGCGTTGAAGTCCGCTGGAAGCCAGCTCCTGATGTTCCGTTCAACAACATCATCGAGTACCACATCTATCGTAACGAAGATCTGGTCGGTGTTTCTCCTCGAAACCAGATGTACTTCATTGACTCCCCGCTTCGTCAGGGAACCCTCACGTACAACCGTATTCAATATGCGGGTGGTGGATTCCAACCAACGACTGCTGGTGGAACAACTACGGGTGGTACGACTACTGCTGGTGGCACCAACAATGGTGGTACCAATGGCGGTAACAACAACAACGGTGGTGGTAATGGCGGAAACGGAAACGACCCATCCATTCCATCTAGCTTGGCACAGGCTACTGTTGATGTAGCTCCTCTCACCGTTGCAGCAACGCATCGCTACCGTGTAGCTGTCCTTTACAAGCAACTGCAGGCAGCAGATCTTTCCGGCGGTAATAACGGCGGTGGTGCTGGCGGCATTGGCGGTGGCGGCATCGGTGGTGGTGGTATCGGCGGCGGCGGTATCGGCGGCGGCGGTATCGGCGGCGGTGGTATCGGCGGTGGCGGTATCGGTGGCGGCGGCATTGGCGGCGGTGGAAACATCGGCGGTGGCGGCGGTGGAAACATCGGTGGTGGCGGCGGTGGAAACAACGGCGGTACGCAGATTCTGTATCGTGAGTCGAATGTTGAAGCTACCAGTGGTGCTGTAACACCTATTGCTCGTCCTGGCGTTACCGGACCGACTGTTGATCAGGATCTCCGTCGTGTAACGGTGTCGTTTAGAACTACCCCTGGTGCTAACGAGTACGTTGCCGAGTTCTCCTCACGTCCTGATTTCAGGAACAAAGTTCAGAAGGGTCCGTTTACGGCACCTTACTTGGCAGGTATTGATTCACGGACCGAGACATTTGACATCTCTAATGAGTTCAGAAGTCTTCGCTCTGGTGATCGCGTGTACTTCCGCATCGGTGGACGAAATGCCGGAGACCTTCCGGGTCCAGTCGGCAAGGACACACCTAATGCTGGTGACTTCGTCTACAGTCAGGATGGATCTGCGTTTGGCAAGTTACCGACGCCTCCTGGTCCACCTAGCAACTAGTTGAATATGCCGGAGAGGGCAATCCTCTCCGGCGGTTCACTTGACTTCGTAAGTTTGATAATTGTGTAAGCGAGAAGACCCTATGTCACTACTCAAGCTACTTGCAGGAACTTTTGTCGTCGGTGCGCTTTCGAGCGCTACGTTGGCGCAGCAGGCAAAATCTGTTCCTGGTGAAATCGTTGTTCGATTCAGTGAGTCTATGACCGCAGCGGATGCAGCTCGAATTGTTGCTGCATCTGGATGTGAGGTTATTCGTCCGCTTGCATATTCTCCCGGGCATTATCTGGTTGGGGTTGTTGGGCGTGATAAATCCGCTCAATCAACTTCCAACCTGGCTCCGGATCTTGAGGTTGCAGCAAGTCTGAGAGCTGCTGGTGCAATATCAGCTGACCTCAACTATCTGCGCTTCGCAAAACAAACCGCACCTGCTGGTCAGAAGTTAACCCCAAACGATGCCCAGTACGGTAAGCAATGGCACTACGACATGATTCGTATGCCTGAGGCATGGAATATTCAGTCTGGAAAGCGTCAAATCAAGGTTGGAGTCATCGACTCTGGCGTGCAAACTGACCATCCTGACTTCAAGATGGTTTCTGGCCTCTCGCGTGTTACACAGCAGGACTTCCACACTGCCGAGCCTTCGAATGGCGACACGATGGGCCACGGTACGCACGTAGCTGGAACCATTGCTGCTTCTACTAACAATACGGAAGGCGTTGCTGGCGTTGCTGGTTGGGAACGTCAAGGTCTTGATGTTCGAATCATTTCTGGCCGCGTCTTCGGTGCGAGTGGTGGAACAACTAGTGCTGAGATCATCACTGCGGTTCGTTGGTTGATTACACAAAACGTTGATGTCGCGAACTTCTCGCTCGGTGGCTACGGTACGTCGACCACTGAAGAAGCTGCGTTTAGGGACTTGTACAACGGAAACACGGTCGTAGTCGCGGCTGCCGGTAATGACACGACCGATAATGACCAAAATCCGCATTATCCGAGCGATTATCCTTTCGTCATTAACGTGACGGCGGTAGGACCGACCCGTCGGCTAACGTGGTATTCGAATTTTGCAGGTAACCCGAAGAAGATTGCTGCTCCTGGCGGTGCTTTGAACAACAATCCGCTTGAGGATGTTCTAAGTACTGTGCCAGGTTCACGATATGAGGCCTTTGCCGGAACATCGATGGCATCCCCTCATGTAGCTGGTGTGGCCGCGCTGTTGATTGCATCTGGATGTCCTGTTGCTGACGTTTACGATGCGATGGCAAAAACGGCACAGCCTGCAGCGGATGGCCCAGACCTCAAGAAGTACGGTCCGGGGATTCTGGATGCATATTCTGCTGTGTTGCCTTATGCGGATCCCGACCCTGTAGTGGAACTTGTCGGTGGAAATGGTGTAGACCGTGGCACAACGTATTTCCATCAGGCGCCGCTTTCAGTTACGATGGTCGGTGTTTCTAAGATTGTAGGTTCTGGAGCCATTGCTCCTGCCATCAATGAGTCTGATGTAACGGTTGAAGTCCAAACTGTCGGTCGTAACCCCAGCACACTGAAAACGTATGTTGGTGGACGTAGCGGATCGGGTCATTTTGATGTACCGACACTTGGGCCGAACGACATCAAGGGAAAGACATTTACAGTTCAGGTCCCACGTGATCCAGCTGAGAGTGTTCAACTTGGAGCCGGTCAATATAGAATTGTCGTAAAGGTCGCGGGAGTCGAAAAGAGCGTTCAGTTCATTACTGTGGTTGATAAGGTTCTTCCGCGTGGGCGTTCAATGGTCTCGGTTCCGTATAAGTTGAATACCCTGACTTCTGTGACACCAGAACGTGGGCTTTTTGGACTCGCTCCTTCATTCAGCATGGCTCGTTACAACCCGCTACGTGCCAGTGGGGAGCAGGAATATTCGACGTACGCTGATGGCATCATTAACGTTGCTGCTGTCGGTGTCAACGGTCCCTTTGCTGCTCGGTTTGTAACGAGTGGTACGCCGATGACGTTCGAACAGAGCAATCCTTCGGCATCCATTAGTCCGATCGGAAACGGCTACTGGTTGAATCTTGACCGGACGACAGTTCTGGATACGACTCAGTTGCCGACACCTGGCATTGCATCATCGAGCCCACTGGCACTTGATTCCGTCGCTATCCGTGTATTCGCCGGAAATGGTGGATGGAACATGATTGGTGCGCCGTTCCTCTTCCCTGTTGACTGGAATGCTGTTAGTGTTGTCGTTGATGGTATTGCTCATTCGATGGGCGATGCGGTGCAGATGGGCTACATCTCGCCGGTCTTGGTCTCTTATGTAAACGGTGATTACAGCTACTCTGTCGCGCCAGCAGGGCGCCTGGAGCCGTTTCAAGGCTACTGGGTCAGGACGTACCGGGATGTAACACTTGTTGTCCCGCCTGCAGCGTCGCAGGGTTTAGGAAGATCGGTATCTGGTGGCATTCAGTACGGACTGAAAATTGGAGCGTTCGTCAAGGGTGATCGTGACTCTGAAAACGTTATCGGAGTCGCACAAGATGGAAAGTCCGGTTCGGACAAGTATGACGTAAGCAAGCCACCATCAGCGGGTGGGGATGTATATGTTCGCATACTTGACGAGCAGGCTGGAAATTCGAGAGCTCTTGCGTACGACGTTCGTTCTGCTGATGCATCCCGCAAAACGTGGACCGTTGCAGTCTCAGCGCTGAAGGACAACGAGATGGTTACGTTGTCTTGGAATAAGTTTGGAAACAATGGTCGTAATGTTCGTTGGTCTGTTGTCGACATGGCAACTGGTCAAAGGGTATCTGCCACGGATAAGAGTCAACTTCAGTTTATGGCCGGTCAGGCTGGCTCTACACGGAAGTTCCAATTCATCGCTGATCCAACGGGAGCGGCCGGTCCACTTGCAGTTACGGGTTTGCGAACCGTTCCAAGTCGTGCAGCTGGAGGTGTTACGGTTCGCTTTAGCACAACCAAGGATGCAACGACGACTGCTGTTGTAACTACGGTTACCGGAAAGGTTGTTTCAACTGCGCTTGGCGTTACCCGGTCTACCAGCGGCGGTGATGTGTCGTTGCATTGGGATGGCAAGGCCGCGGATGGATCATCTGTGCCCGCCGGTCCGTACCGCCTGGAGATTAAGGTTGTCGGTGGTGACAATGAACAGGTGGTTGTCCACAGAATGGTTCAGGTCGTCCGCTAGGTGTAGGCTGCCAGCGATGGCAGCTGACATCCGTTTGTTTGCTTGATGTAAGAGGATTCATCCATGTCGATTGATTGGAATGGTCGTAGTTTCGGGTCTGCTCGAAATGCAAAGCGCTTCGCAGCAATCGTAGCAGGTCTCGGCCTAGCAGGGGTTTGGAATGTAACACCTGTATTGGCTGACACGATAGGTGGAGTTGGTTCATCCATCCCTTCTGTACCTAATCCGTTTCCTGCAGCGCAGGGCACAACGCCTGCTGTATGGGGTTACATCGGTAATGAGCATATTCTGGTGTCGATGGGTTACATCAACACACTTTCATTATCATCACCGAGTATCACCCTTACAGTCGCAGGGCGCATGTCCTTCGGTACTACGGGTGGTTCTCGGCAGTCATCGGCGGACAACAACCAACCGCTGGCTGGTCACAACTACGATGCATCTGGCATTCTTTCAGTATGGCCGTATGCGAACAGCTGGATCGGTACACTCGGTCTCCTGTCGACGTTGGACTATCCTGCGTATCTGCAAGCCATTGTTGATGGTGAAACGACGAACGTTGGTTATGACTCCGCAAAGGCTGTGACGCCACCGTTCTTTGATCGCACGCCAACTGGGCCTGTGTTGTCGAGTGAATACACGGTTGGTGCTAACGATGTTATTCGAATTCGCACTGCGGTAAAGGTTCTTCGATCGACAGCACGGATCGAGTGGACGATCACGAACGATGATACGGTTTCTCACAATGTTGGCCTGCGCTACGCAATCAATCAGCGAGCTGTCGAGAATAACCTGTATTACGTTGATCCCGACCGCGGGGCGACGAATCAAACCACGGTTTACGATGGCTCAAGGGTTCCAAGTCAGATCGAAGTTTTCGGTCGCCGAGCTGAAAAGGACATCAACGATGTAACCACTCCGCCATTCCATTCCCGATGGATGCTGCGCGGCAATGGTGCGACAGAGCCTAGCAAGGTGTGGGTAGCAGATTCGTTTGACCTTTATCCCGGTGAAGCAGCTGCGCCGACTGATAACTACCTTCCACAGACGACTCGGAACACGAAGTTTTCCGCAGGTTTGGCAGTTGCGGCGTATTACGGTGGTGACACTGGCTATGTCCTTCGGCCAGGCGAATCGCGTACCGTCGTCACGTATTACGGACTAGGAACCAGTACTGAGCAATTCGCTAACGATCTGGTACTCGGAACCGAAGCACCAACTGCCTTGAATTTCAACTCGGCTGCAGCGCTCGATCCAGCGGTTGCTGGAAACACCAGCGCTACGGTTGCGTCCATTGGTGCGAAGTTCCTTTCTCCAAACCCGTTCCAGATTTTTGCTTCTGCATATAGCCAAAAGGCTAATGATCCGGAATTTGACGTGCCTTTCAATGGCGTTTCGTTGTCGTTGAATCTTCCCAACGGTTTGAAACTTGGTACTGTCCCAGGTGCCGGTACACGCGATGTACCGACGAAACTTGTCGATACGACTGCTGGTACTGGTACAGGCCGAATCTCCGGTGATCAGGAAGGTTCAACAAGTTGGTATGTTGAGCCAACAGGCGATCGCTTTGGACCTCTTACCTACCAGGTTTCCCTGTCGGTAAGCCAACCTTTGAATATCAGCCGGACCGTTAGTCGTACGATTAACATTCCTGCTGTTCCGATTGTGGAACTCCAGCCAAATGTCTACCAGATGGTAGGTTTTCCGTTCCAGTTTGATCCTGTGTTGTCGAACAACGGCAACCCTGACACTATCGTGAACAGCCTGAACCGACCTGAAGAATTGAACCCGACGTTCTACCGCTGGGTGCCTGATACAACTGGATTTGAAACCGGTGGTGGGCGATGGCAGGTTTCGACAAAGCTTGAGTCCGGAACGGCTTACTTCTATCGTCCGACGATCATTACTGGCAACGGTAAGCGTGCTTTATTCCTGAAGGGCGCTCAACCTACGGCCTCGCAAGCTCCGGTTGCCGGCACTCTTACTCAGCCGGTTCAAATCACAGTCGAGCGCGGATGGAATATGATTTCCAATCCGTATGTGTACGACATCCCGTTGAAGTATGTTCGTGTAATTGCACTTGAGAACAACCCGGATCTGGTCAGCATCTCGTTCGCAGAGGCTGTTTCCGGTGGCCTTATGAAGGGAAGTATTTTCTACTTCAATCCTTCGACAGGTGGCTATGACTTCTTCGGTTCGCTACAGGACGTCATGAAGCCATGGCAAGGGTATTGGATTTACAGCAACTCGAAGGCTGTTTTACAGTTCGCTACCCCTACACTTCGTGGATCTCTTGTTCAACAGACCGCTGCGGGTACAGAGCCTGCAACGCGGTTGGTCCAAACAGCGGATGCTTGGAACTTGAAGTTCCGTCTCGCCGGACCGAATGGTCGTGTGGATGAGGCTGCGGTCATTGGAGTTGGTTCCAATGCAAGCGCATCGTCTGATGTACCCAAGCCTCCGGCATTCAAGGACTTCGTGTCTGTCAGTGTCGCGGATGAAGCAGGTAAGGGACGGTATGCGAAGGTAATCCGTTCGAATGGCAAGTCCCAGACTTGGAACCTGGTTGTTGAATCCGATCAGGACGGTGAAGGTGTTCTCCAATGGCCTGGAATGTCTTCATTGCCAAAGCGTGTGCGATTGACAATCACTGACCTGCAAACCGGTGTTACATCGGATCTGAGGTCTGCGGCTGGTATGAAGGTAGCACTTCGCGCCGGAACGGTAACGCGTTATCGTGTCAGCCTTACCACTGATGCAACACGTAAGCTCGCAGTAAGTTATCTCCGCTCAGAACCGGGTGGACGTGCATCTGGATCTTACGCATATCGTCTTGGTCTTACGCAAGATGCTGAAGTGGATGCACAGATTGTCACGCTTTCTGGTAAGTCTGTCCAAACCATTGCTGCTGGGCGTGCAACTGCCGGCAACACTGCAAAGCTTGTGTGGAACGGACGAAACACGGATGGATCTTCTGTACCGGTTGGTCCTTACAAGCTGATTGTCACCGTTCGTGGTGCGGATGGTTCAGCGGTTACTGAAACCCGAACTATCTCCGTTGTTCGCTAATGTAACTGACCGGCGCCAAATAGGTGCCGGTCATTCTTATCTTTGAAGGATTGTCCAATGCTATTGAACACACGCGGTATCGTTGCAGGCGTTGCCATCGCAGCATCCGTTGCTGTTTGCCATCCGGCTACAGCCCAGAACAAGCCATTGCCCACAGGTCCTGTTGTGGTATTTCCTGCGGTTGTTGATGGTGCTGGTGAATCGGCGACCTCAGTATCTACATCGGTTGTTGAGGCACTACGCGCCCGCCTCAAAGGGATTGGCGCGTCGGTGGTCGTCTACTCCGGTAAGCTGCCATCAATGCTCCGTGCTCGGGAAGAGCAACTCTTCACGAAGGAAGCTATTGACAACGGACCTGGTGATGACCGTGATGTTGCAAAAAAGATGTCCATTAACATCGGTGCAACGGAATTTGTTCAGGTTTTTGTGGATAGCTACAAGTACGATGCTGGAAATCGAACTGCCACGTTCAACCTGAATGTGAACCGCTATCTTGCATCCACCGGTGCTCCAGTTGGAACGGTGAATTTCAAGCAACAGGGAATTGCCGCCGCCTCGACGGCGACTAAGCTTCAGGAAGCAGAAGCCGTTTCACGTGCGATGACTGTCGGCGCTGAGCAATCCATCGGTGGACTTTATCCAGCGGCCACAATTGTCGAAACGGCAAAGCCTGCTAAGTCTGTAAAGAAGAAAGGGAATAACTGGATAAAGCCAGCGTTTATTCTCGGTCTTCTGGGACTCTATCGAAGCACTCGCTAATTGATGCTTAATTGCCCCGTAGGTACGTTCCGTACTTACGGGGCTTTTTTGATTTTGGACCCTATCCAGTTGCAATCAATGAGCTCTGTCTGTTTCTGTTTATGAAATACTATTTTGTAGTTACGTATTGGATGGTCTTGTTTGGCATATGATGCAAGCAATGAAGTCTTTGAGATTCATCGTCCCAACGCTAGTGGTATGTAGTTTGCCTGTTGCGGCCAATGCTCAAAGATCTGTGCTGGATCTAACCGCAGATAGAAGCATTGCTCGGGCAGATGGTCGAAGCAATGTTGTCCTGTCTGCCCGTGTCTTCGTAGGAGGACAACCTGCAGCCGATGGCACTATCGTTCGGTTTGCCTCCTCCGGTGGACGGTTTGATCAGGATGAGATTGTTACTCGGGGTGGTATTGCGAGAGTTTCACTTGTTGCGCCTAATACCGTGGGACAAGTCAAAGTTACTGCCTCTGTTGTAGGGGGCAGTAATGCTGTTCCAGCATCAGTTGTCGTCGACTTTGTTGACGATGCCACATTCAGATTACAGGTTGAGTCAACATGGTTGACTGTTCGATCTGATGAAGAGCTGGTATACGCAGTCAATGCAGGTTCCAGTGGTAGACGTGTGTTAGGTGGTTACTCAGAAAATGCGCTCGTGATGGCATCGAATGGTGCCATCACCGTTCGTGGAAATGCTCTGCAGGTCGATGTCATCAGCGGAAACGTCGTGGCATCGGGCAATGTTAGGGTTTCAGTAGGAAAGGCAGATACATCGGCTAAGAGGGTCAGCTGGAGTCCCGTGCGACGCTTGTTGATTGCTGAGTTGGAGACAGGGGGCGTTGTCACTCTGGATCCTATGACGCTGCTTGCCAAGCCGTTAAATCAAGGAATTGCCCAGGATACTTTCAAGATTATCGACCAGAGCACTGCCGATGTAAGTGTTGTTTCCAGTGAAGTCTCGTTGGAGCTTGGTGGCGATTTCAATCTTCTGTTTAAGCATGCTCGCCTTCTGGTTGATGGTCAGACATTGGCTGTCCTGCCACTGCATCGTATGACGGTTTACCAGCGGACTCTTTTTCGTGATCAGTTATTGGGATTCGCATCCACTGGTCTGACCGTAGATGTTCCCTATACCTATCAGGCGTCCCGGGCAGGTACGGGTGTGGTTCATTTGCGTAGGGGTGCTCAGTTTGGGAGCAGCGCTGTTGCCCGCCGTACTGGCTGGGGAGTGGATATTGAGCAGCAGTATCGGTCCCGCTTGGGTAACGGGACATTTCAGATCTTAAATGTTCAGGATGGTCGCCGTGGAAGCCGGCTTCAGCATTCCAGTCGCTTCGGCACAAATGCGGATGCATCCATATTCGTGGATGTACCCAATGGCAAAGACATTTACGGGTCGCTTCAGGCAGGGTACCAGTTGCCTTTCGCCCGAATCGGCATGTTTCAAACTGCCAGTCGGTTTGTCGGGTCATCCAATGTTCAGATAGATCAGGGTTTTACTGACTATCGCCAGCAGCTGTCCATTGAAAGCAATCCATTACAAGTCGGTTTGCCTGGCTGGCGTGCAACCGTATCTGCTGTAAACACCACACAGCGAACTGTTGCATCGGCGTCAACGACCCGGTCTATGGCAGATTCCTTCGGCACACGGTTGATCCGTGCTCCACAGAAGATTGCGCCAAACTGGCTCTACAGTCAAGTGTTATCTGTCAACTATGTTGAGGTAGTTGGTCTGACGGGGGGTGGGCTTGCATCGCAGAGCTCATCAACATTTCGAACAGCGCTTACACCATCAAGTAACTTTCAATGGACGTATGACTTTCTCCAACAGCCGCAGCTGGTAACCTTGACGACGGTTTCAACGCCTAAGCATCGCCTCAGTTTTTCTTACGATTGGTCAGCGCCCAGTGGTGGATCAGTATTTGTTAACTCGACTCAGGGTTTGGATGTTAACCAATCAAGTACAAGTGCATCCGTGTCGATGCCTCTTCGGAAGGATTGGGAGCTGCGTGTCAACCGAATCGATTCCCAGCTTGGGCTGACCCGGTTTAGAGACACTGAGTTTGGGATTGTCAAGCTGGTCGATGGACGGGCCATCGGAGCATATTACTCAACTACGGCAAAACAGCTGCAAGTGGACTTCACTGGTGGCGTACGGTTCTGATGGTTCAACATGGCTAGTTGGTCGCACCGAGAATCATCGCTTTGTACATTCACAAAAGAACAAACCCTCCATTTACGGAGGGTTTGTGCGATTTAGTTGAGAACGTCTGTTCCTAGTTTCCGTAGTTTCTTGAGTGCACGCAACTCAATCTGACGTACACGTTCGCGTGTGATTTGGAAGTGCGCTCCGAGTTCCTCCAGTGTCTGCGGTGCATCACCCGTTAGACCATAACGCAGAGCGATTATTTCGCGCTCTCTGTCATTTAGCGTCGTGAGCAGCTGCTGGACTTCTTCGCGCCGAATGATGGTTTCCTCCACATCACTCGGTGTGACCATGTCCTTCGCTTCGAGGAAATCACCCAGCTGCGCTGATTCCCGATCACCCACGGGTGTTTCCAATGAGAGTGGTTCAGAGCAGGATCGGAGTATCTCCTCAATTTTCTTTCGAGGCATTTCAAGGGCTTCGCTAAGCTCATCAATCGATGGTTCGCGCGAAAGCTGCTGACGCAATGTCGCCGTCATTTTCGTGACCTGATGTACAACATCTGCGACATATACCGGGATTCGGATTGTTCGGCCCTGGTTGATGACCGCGCGGCTGATTGCGCGGCGAATCCACCATGTGGCATACGTCGAAAAACGAAAACCACGCTCTGGATCAAACTTTTCAACAGCACGTATCAAACCAAGGTTACCTTCTTGAATCAGGTCGCTCAGCGGGACACCAGGTGCGCAGTACTTACGTGCAATTGATATGACAAGGCGCAGGTTTGCTTCCGTGAGGCGGTCTTTGGCGGCTTTGTCTCCGCGAGCCACGCGGCGTGCGAGCGTAACTTCTTCCGCAGCCGTAAGTAGCCGTCCGGACTTTCCAATCCACGGCGCAATCTCGGAATCAGCATCGTGCGCACTTACACGACGTGCCTGCCCACGACTTCGTTCTTCTTGGATAAGTTCCTGTTCAGCAATGGCATCAAAGTCATCATGTGATGGAGACTTTTCGTTGACGTGGGTGGAATGTGGTTGGGCCAATACTATTGCAGACATGTGAACCTCTTGTTATCCAGAACGTACCAAATGTGAAAGTGGTTCCCAATAAGGTTGATGAAATGTCAATTTTCAGTGAAGTTCTAAGTCTACATGTCTGGCATGAAACGGAAGACGGCCACTCCTTTCACGAGATTTTTAAGGGCTGGAACTGCCTACTGGAACAACCTCAGTCCGCGGCATCCAATATTGTTGACCAGTAGCGGGTAATCCCTCTCGCTGAAATGTGGTCAAGGAAATTCTGTCGATGTTCATCGCTTTTTCGAATCGATGCAGGAAACAAATCCTGGCGTGTAGACATCGCTGCCAGCATCCCAGCAACCTCGCCAATGAGCCATTCTGTTGGGTGCATTCGTGCACTGGCGAGCGCCAATCGGGATGCTCCAAAGTTCTTGGCACCAGCTATCAGGTTGCGGGGACCACTGACCGGGATCAGTGCTCCGAGGGGGATATGGTAAGGAACAACCGTGTGCAATAAATGAGGCTCATTTGCACTCGGGTGAATATCTATTGCGTAGTGGGCACATCCGACACTGTCGGAAAACTCGGTGCCCCAGCGTTGGTCTTTCGTGGTTGCTTCCATGTGCCTTGATGTAAGCATTTCAGAAGCGACGATGCGGCGACTTTCCCTAATGTAAGGATGCAGCGCGACCCCTAGTTCATCCACTAACGGTTCATCCGTTGGCGTCAGCGGTTGCATTTCGGGATAACCCTTTCCATTACCGTCATCGCGTGGGCACTCTGTTTGCAGCCAATATAAAAATCCAAGAGCAAAGTCGCGTCCACGGTTTAGAATGCGCACTTGTTCATCCAATGGCTTGTCGATGTAACTTTCCATGTGGAAGTCATTACCGCGCCAGTTGATAAGAGCGATATCGCCCTGCGGGCTCGTTCCCGTAGAAAAAGAGCTTGCCGCTTCAAGGCGCCGATAGGTCCAGAATGGCTGGTAGGTCCGAGTGCCAGCGATTGATGTGTGGGTTATCGCAGCCAGTACACCGTACGGAACACTGTATGCCTGCATGCCATTGCCACGGTAGACATAGTCCAGTGTGTACTCGCCCAATTTCGAAAATGTTTCGTACTCGGCTGGCGGCGCGATTGTTGGTCTCTGCTTTTGCGAATCTGATTCCCAGCGTAGCAAGAACCCGTACGTGAATGACTGAACCCACTCAGGGTGGTTTTTCTCCGGTGCCAATGGCTCGTCAAATACGCTTGCCGCTTCCTGACCGACGCGAGTGAGGCATCCGGCAAGGTATGCTCCTGCACCATCTTCTGTAGCATCGATTACAAGCCGTGGCGCAATTCTGTGCACGGTTCCGTTCTCGAGATTGACAATCTCGACATAGTTGATATCTCCATTGCCTGAGTAGCGGACAATTCTACGAAGTTGGTGTCGGAGATAGATTTGTTTCAAGCGACCGTTCTGTAACAATGGCGCTAAGCGTTGTTGTATTGCCTGACTCCAGACGCTTGGCAATCCGGACACGGAAGAGACCCAGCATTGGCCAATGTTGGTAGCCTTACCTCGTCTCACATCCGGCCGTGCAGCGTAAAGTGCACGGACATCCTCTCGCAATGAGCGATATCGATCTGTGGATGAACCTTTAGCAATGCCTATGTACCGATTTTCATCCGGGACCGGCACCAGCTGGGCAGTCAGTTGTCCACCGAGCACAGATGTCGGTTCAACCATGATCACGCTTGCTCCATCGCTCGCTGCCGCTTCGGCCGCGGCCACCCCACCAAGCCCGCCACCCAGGACGAGGACATCACAAGTGTCGAACGCGGCGTTGGGTGCTGGTGGTGCGACCTGTATGATGCGACGACGTTCGATGTCCAGCACACGGTCAAGTTCGTAAGGGGCAGGAGGGAGGGAGATGTCCATATCTGAATCCGTATACATAAAAGCTTAGTCCGATTGGCACAGGCAAAGTGAGTTTTCATTCCAAAATCTACGACCTTGGGTGAATCAAAACTTTGGTGTCAGTGTATTACAGTTACCAGCATTCGGGTGCGTGAAAATGTATAGGGAACCTCCTGCAATCCGATGTGTTAGAAGGACAGATGACAAATGTAACTGCGTCCGCCCTACCAGTAATGCGCCTGAAGCGACGCGTTATGTTTTCGGCTGGGCATGCCTACTGGATGATTGGGTTGTCAGATGAGCAAAACAGGGCAATGTTTGGACGATGGGCAAGTCCCTATGGTCACGGGCATAACTACACCGTTGAGGTGACATTTGAAGGTGCGGTTGATCCTGCGACTGGGATGATTGTCAACATCGTTGATATCGATCGCTGTATCAAGCAACACGTACTCGCCCTCGTCTCTGATAAACACCTGACGTACGAAGTCTCCTGGTTCGCAGAGCGCCAGGCAACTCTTGAAAACATCACCGAATTTGTCTGGCAACAGGTTGAGACTCACTTCAATGATCATCGCGCTCAGCTCTGTGAAGTTACTGTTTGGGAAAGCCCAACACTTTATGCTATTCGCACCAACACTGGAGGAGTGCCAATGGTCTCGCTCACACGCTGTATAGACTTCGCTGCATCCCATCGTCTGCACGCCCCCGGGCTGACTGATGAGGAAAACGTTGCTATCTTTGGCAAGTGTAACCACAAAGGTGGTCACGGTCACAACTATGGAGTTGAGGTGACGGTTACGGGCGAGCCGGACAGGGTTACCGGGATGCTCATTGACCTCGAGGCATTGGATGCTGTCATCGATGAACACATCATGCAGGTCTTTGACCACAAATGTCTGAATGACGATGTCCCCGAGTTCGTGGGCAGTAACCCTACGAGTGAAAACCTAACACTGGTGATTTGGAACCGGGTCAAAGATCACATCCCCGCACCCGCTCGCCTTGCACGTGTTGTGGTGCGCGAAACAGAACGAAACTATTTTGAATACGCCGGCTGAATCAGTTATTCAGGCAACCAGCAGAAAGACTACCCATGGCACTGAACAAAACGAAAACCGACCCTGAACTTGGCCGTCGTGTCCACGAACACCTCGTTCTCAACCGCGTGGAAACACCAACGGTAGCATGCGCTCTATCCGATGCTGAGAAGACCGATACGATTGAACATCACTTCCGGGGCATCATGGAAGCACTCGGCCTTGACCTGTCTGATGACTCGCTGATGGACTCGCCACGGCGGGTCGCCAAAATGTTTGTGAGTGAAATCTTCTGGGGGCTCGACTACGATAACTTCCCAAAATGCACCGCTGTTGAGAACAAAATGCGCTACGACGAAATGGTTGTCGAGCGGAATATCTCAGTGATGTCCAGCTGTGAGCACCATTTTGTCGTCATCGATGGAAACGCTACGGTTGCTTACATTCCAGGTCAGCATGTCCTCGGGTTGTCAAAACTCAACCGCATTGTTGAGTACTTTGCGAAGCGTCCTCAAATACAGGAGCGCCTCACAGAACAGATATACTTTGCGCTGCAATACATTCTGGGTACTGATGACATCGCAGTGGTTGTGGATGCTATCCACTACTGTGTCCGCTCGCGCGGTGTTGAAGACCACGGCTCGAGCACCGTCACGAGCAAGCTCGGTGGACGATTCCGGACAGATCCGGCACTGCGTGCCGAGTTTATGAGTATTGTCAATAAGCACTGATAGGAAGTGAATCCGATGCGTACTGCGATAGTGACTGGGGCTACCAAGGGGATTGGGCGTGCGGTTGTCGATGCCCTTACAGCGGATGGCTGGCGACTTGGTCTGGTTGCGCGTAGCCGCGAGGATCTTGTCAACTTGGTCGCCGAGACCGACTGCGGGCACGTCGCGTTTGTTGGTAGCGTAACGGATAGTGCATTTATCGATGCTGCGGTTGATCAGATGGTAGCTGAGTTTGGTCAGCTCGATGCGATGATTGCCAACGCAGGCGTCGGGACTTTTGCGCCTATTGAGCAGACATCCGATGCAGCATTTGCTGAAATGATGTCTACAAACGTCACGGGAGTGTTCAACTGCGTCAGGGCAGCGGTTCGCGTGATGAAGCCGCGGGGCGAGGGGATGATTGTTCCAATGCTGTCGATTGCGGCGAAGAAGTCCTTCCCGATGAGCAGCGGCTATGTGGCATCCAAGTGGGCCGCATACGGGATGATTCAGTGCGTTGCGAAGGAAGTCCGTTCACATGGCATCCGGGTCGCGAGCATCTTCCCTGGCAGTGTTGCAACACCATTCTGGGATGGCATGGGGGGCGCTCCGTGGGACACGGCAGACATGCTTCAACCGGATGATGTCGCGTTAGCTGTTTTGCAGGTTGTGAATGCTCCTGAGACGTGTGTGATCGATGAGCTGGTCGTCATGCCGCCTAAGGGAATACTCTAAACCGAAGGTCTAGCCGGCGGGGGCTATCACGGCTTTCACGACCTTCCTTGATGCGACATCTTCGAGGGCTTGCTGTGTGTCCGCCAGGCGATAGGTCGCGGACACCGTGTTGCGCCAGTTGAACCGGTCACTGAGGTCTCTGACTGCCTGTACCCCGCGATGGAAGTGCGAGTAATCGGAACCCCAGCAGCCTTGTACACGGATATGCTTTTTGTTGATATCCAAATGCGGATTTATACCGATGTCTCCATTGTCTGTGTACTGTCCGACGATGATAACCGTCCCTGCATCCCGTACCAGTTCAAGGGCCAGTTTGACCGCTGCCGGGTTGCCGCTTGCCTCGATAACGATGTCCGGTCCGCGCATCCCGGTCTCGGCGCGCAGGGTGGCCAGCTCGGTCAAGTCATAGGCATGGGATGCGCCCATAGGCATCGCGGCATTTCTACGTGCGTCGACAGGGTCAATCGCATAAACATGATGGGCTCCGCTCGCGGCCGCCAGTGCGCAGGCGCTCAGACCAACCGGACCAGCTCCTAGAATTGCAACGCTTGAACCAATCTTAATGTCCGCTAGATCGACTGCGTGTAGTGCAGTCGGGAGACCGCATCCTGCGGCAATCCACATTTCCGGGTCCAAACCCGCGGGCAGCGGGATTGCGATGGCATCTTTACGCAAATGAATGTGTGTGGACCATCCGCCATAGAGGCCATCATCGGCGCCAAGGGTGATTCCGTAGACCTTGCGGCTTGGACAGCGTGTGGATGCCTTAGCAACACGGCAGTGCCAGCACTGGTTACATGTTCCTACAACATCCAGAAATGTGCAGACAGTACCGATCGCCAGTGGATTACCATTGATATCCCGTACATCGCCTTGCGTTGCGCTGATGGCACCGACGGCAACGTGTCCGGGAACCAACGGATATGGGACACCTGCAAGCTTTCCATGCCAGAGATGCACATCCGTGCCGCAAACCTCGCTTGCAATCGTCTCCAGAATCGCCTCACCATCGGCTATGGTTGGCAGTGGACGCTGTTGCAGGGTAATAGGGGCGTGTGGGGCTGGGATGACGGCTGCGGTGGTCATTTTGGAGTCCTTGTGGCGATTGGCCAGTGCTAAACAGGATAATGAAAGGCGGTCGGTTCGTCGCTGTGATGTATGCGCCGGCTGCCATGGTAGACGGTAAATCCTTTGTCACCATCATCAAAATGGTCTTCCCGTACCGCAGGGCTATCCCAGACAAATGAATAGCGGTTCCTACCAATAAGAATGTCGCTTATACATATGGCTGTGGGCAGGAGACTCGTGACTGGATTAACGTAGATTCCGGAATTGTCACTCGCTACATTGAATGTGGCAGCAAGAATGTCATCCGGTGTCTGGGTGGAAACACCCTTGGGGATGCCGTAGGCTCCACCATCAAAGAGATCTTCGATATTGGTGAATGGTACATGCGGGTGTCCGCTATCCGGAGCCGCCCAGCGGAGGTAGTGGCCAAATGCCCATGCAAAATCCAGCCAAGGATTTGTGGATGACAATAGAGGGACGTTATCTGAGTACCAGCTGGTGAATGCATCCGTCTGACGCATGGCAGGATCATTGTCGGCTGCAGGACTGTCGATGACATCCTGTGTGTGCAGCGGATTCCATGTACATGCGAATACGTAATCTATTCTGCAGTCGCGCGGAAGGACTTGCTCGAAATCATCCCCGGGAGGATTACTGACCCGGATGGGATGCCGCGGGTGCGAATGGTTCCATTGTGGTTTAGCCACAATTCGGATGCTGTAATCGCCGGCATTTCTGAGCTGAATGGCACAAACGGCTACGCCCCGGTCATCCACAAATGTCTGCTCCGTAAGTTGAATCGCGGAGTCTGGCTCGAAGCCATTTCGTGTGACGTGGCTTGGGCGCCAGATGCGGTCCCCGACAGGAACCGGGACACCATCCGCGGTTATCGAGACATCAAGCAGTGGAACGTCCCAGGCGCTTATTCCCCAGGATGGCAGTGTGGTGAGTGGGATCGACTTGTAGATGCCGCAGAACTGTTGTGAATGACCCGACCCGCGCAGGAGTGTATTGGGATTATGATTGCGCGGGTCGAGGAGCATCGGCATGATGATGATTATGGCCTAGCCGGCGACGATATTGACAAGCTTGTCTGGAACGACGATGACTTTCCGAATGGTTTTGCCATCGAGTTCAGCCACAATTTTGGGAAGTGCCATCGCGGCGGTCTCGGTGGATGCATTATCCGTTCCTGCAGCGAGCTGTAGCTTATCGCGCAGCTTGCCATTAACCTGAACGACGACTGTGACTTCATCCTCTGCGGCGACTTCCGGATCCGACAACGGCCAGGGCTCGTTTATTGTGAAGGCATTCGGATGTCCGAGCAGCTCCCACATGGCATCTGCCGTGTGTGGCGCGAGTGGTGCCAAGAGGAGAGTAAACGCCTCGGCGGCTTCACGGGCGGCTGGGTGGGATGCGCCTCCCGCGGTCACAAACTTACGAATGACATCCTGAAGGATCATCAGAGAACTGACGACTGTGTTCATGCGGAGGTCAGCGATTGCCGTGCTGACTTTTGCGATGGTCTGGTGGACTTTACGCCTCACAGAGCGTGCATCAGCATGGTCAGCGGATGCGTCCTGTGCGGTGCCTGCAATGGACTGTATGACATCCCAGCTGCGTGAGAGGAAGCGGAACGTTCCGGACATCCGCTCTTCGGACCACTGAATTGTGTCTTCAAAAGGGGCTTCAAAGCAGATATAGAGGCGAAGAGCATCGGCGCCGTAGGAATCTGCCATTTCATCCGGAGTGACCGCATTGCCCTTGGACTTGGACATTTTGAGCCACTGTTTTTCGAGCTGGTCAGGGCTGTACTTATGCAGCTCATCCGGTTTGACCGGGTGCCCATGTTCCTTTTCGACAAAGGACTCAGCGAGGAGCATCCCCTGATTGCGGAGGGCATAAGCGGGCTCATCCGCGGTCAGCAGCCCTGCATCGTGGAAGACCTTGGTGAAGAAGCGGCAGTAGAGAAGGTGCCCGACGGCGTGTTCGCGTCCACCAAGGTAGAGGTCAACAGGCATCCAGTAGTCGGCGGCAGCGCGGTCCCAAGCACCTGCAGTGCAATCCGGGCTGGTGAAGCGGAGGAAGTACCAGCTGGAGTCGACGGATCCTGCCATGGTGTCGGTTTCGCGCTCTGCGGCGCCGCCACAGGTCGGGCAGGTGCAGTTGACGAACTCTGGGATGGATGCCAGAGGCGAGCGGCCATCGTTGCCAGGTTTGTAGTTTTCGACATCCGGGAGGAGCACCGGCAGCTGGTCAACGGGAACAGGGACGATTCCACACTGTGGACAGTGGATGATTGGGATGGGTGTGCCCCAGTAGCGCTGACGGGAGACCAGCCAGTCACGCAGGCGATAGTTGACGCGTTTGCGGGCGTAGCCTTGATCAGCAATGGCATCGAGGACTTTGGGGACGGTTGTGTATTTGTCGTTCGGGAGACCGACGATGCTTTCCGGGGCACCGATATCAGCGCGCAGGGTTCCGCCTTCGGCAAAGGCTGCGGTGATGGCGTCATCCGTTTGGTCATCCGATTCGCGGTAGACAAGGCGAATCGGCAGGCCCATTGCTTTAGCAAAGTCGAAGTCGCGCTGATCATGTGCGGGGACCGCCATGATGGCGCCGGTTCCGTAACCCGTGAGGACGTAATCGGCAATCCAGATTGGAATATCTTCTCCATTGACCGGGTTATTTGCGAAGGCTCCTGTAAAAACTCCCGTTTTTGGGCGGTTTTCCGCCGTACGGTCTTGCTCGGATGCGCGGCTTGCTGCATCGACATAGGCATCCACAGCGGCTTTTTGGTCATCTGTGGTGATTTGAGCGACAAGCGGGTGTTCCGGCGCCAGAACGAGGAATGTGGCGCCCCAGAGGGTGTCCGGACGTGTTGTGAAGACGGTGATGTTCTGCTGTTTGTCAGTACAAACCGTAAAGTCAACTTCGGCGCCTTCGGAGCGGCCAATCCATTCCCGCTGTTGGGTCTTTACGCCATCGGGCCAGTTGATGTTATCCAAACCTGCGATGAGCTTGTCGGCATATGCGGTAATTCTGAATTTCCACTGTGGAAGAGGCTTTTGAACAACGGGGCCATCGCAACGCCAGCACTTGCCATCCACCACTTCTTCGTTTGCGAGGACGGTGCTTTCGTTAATGCACCAGTTGACCGGAGCGTTATCACGGTAAGCAAGGCCGCGTTCCAGGAGCAGGAGGAAGGCCCACTGATTCCATTTGTAATAGGCAGGGTCAGTCGAGTTGATTTCACGTGACCAGTCATAAGAAACGCCAAGGGTCTCAAGCTGGCGGCGGTATTCGGCGGCGAGCTGTGGAACGACCATTCGTGGGTTGACGCCGCGCTTAATGGCATCCTGCTCGGCTGGCTGTCCAAATGCATCCCAGCCCATCGGGTTGAGGACGTTATAGCCCTTCATCCGCATGTGGCGCGCCAGGACATCACCCGGGATGTAGTTCTTTCCGTGCCCCACATGAAGGCCACTTCCGCTCGGGTATGGGAACATCACCAATGTGTAGAACTTTGGCTTGCTGGAATCCGTATCGACTTTGTAGATGTCGGCATCGGCCCAGCGCTTTTGCCACGTACGCTCGATTTCCCGGAAGGGGTAGCGTGGTGTTTCATCGGTTTGCACAGAGGTGTTCATCGGGGAGCAGTATATCGCTTGGGCATAATTGGGCGTCGCAATCCGGGCTTGAAATCGGGTAGTTAGAGTACGTTGAGTGCTGATCTGCGCAGAAACCCTGCAGGGTCGATGTTTGATAGAATCGGGCACCTGCCAGGTGTTGTTTTTGGCGACAGGAGTGTGGCAAGCATGGAACGGCGCGTGATTGGGATAGAAACCGAGTTTGGCTGTCTGGTCCGTGATGATCAGGTGGGGACTCCTGAGACGATTGTGCACCTGGTCCGCGATCACTGCTTTTATGAAAAGAAGTGGGGGGTTATAGACCTCCATGCGCGGGACTATTCTTTTGAGCCTGCGCGCTCGGGCGGCTTTCTGCTCAATGGCGGGCGTCTCTACGTGGATGCTGTCGGTGACCATGAGGAGTATGCGACCGCTGAATGTTCATCCATTTTGGATGTCTGTCGCCACCACAAAGCCGGTCAGTGGCTCCTCCAGTCCTTCCTCGATGACCTTGGATTGTCCGATGCGGTTTCCTTTCACAACAACAGCGTGGACCATTTTGGCGGGCATACATTTGGTTGTCATGAGAACTATCTGGTGTCGATGGCGGATGAGGAATTTTTTCGTGCTAGTCTGCGCGGGCTGATTCCGTTTTTGGTAACGCGTCAGATTTTTGCTGGTGTTGGCCGGGTGGGTGGCCACAGGCTGAATTTTAGTTCGCTTGAAAATTCGATCATGACGATTAGCGAGCATGATGTCGATTACCAGTGGATTTCGAATTTTTATGGTGTTGAGCTCGATAACACCGTCGATTTTCAGCTCAGCCAGCGGGCGGACCATATCATTCGTACGATTGCGAGTCGTGTTCGGTTTAACCGCGCAATCATCAATCCTAAATGGGATAGTTATTACCAGAACGCCACGTACAACCGTCTGCACATTCTGTTTGGCGAGTCGAACATGAGTGACTATGCCACGGCCCTCAAGGTTGGTACGACGAGTGCGGTTTTGAGCTTGCTTGAGGATGGTTTGATTGGCCGGGATGTTGAGATTCAGGATCCATTGGAGGCGCTGCGTTCGATCAGCCGTGATGGCAGTTATCGCTGGCTGGTGACGCTTACGGATGGCACGACGATCTCGGCGATTGACTTGCAGCGGCGTTACCTTTCGGCTGCGAAGAAGCGCTTGACGGGTGTCGATGAACAAACCGACTGGGTGTTGGCGAACTGGGAGTCAACCCTGGATCAGCTGGAGCGTGACCCGATGGTTTTGGCTGACCGACTTGACTGGGTTGCGAAGAAGAAACTGTTCACGGAGTTTGTTGCAACCGAGGGGGTTGCCTGGTCGGATGACATTTTGCAAAGCCTGGACATTGAGTATCACAACATTAATCGTAACCAGAGCTTGTTCCATGCACTAGAGCAATCGGGTGAGATGGTGCGTCTCGTGTCTGACTTTGAGATCGCGAAGGCGATGTCCAGTCCTCCTGTAGGAACACGGGCTGAGGGGCGGGCCAATGTTGTACGTCGATTAATTGCTGCCAAAGCGCGGGAATATGTGGTTGACTGGGATGTTGTCTATGCTGGCAAGGGTCGGCAGCTTGAATTTGGAGACCCCTTGCATACATATGCGGATGAAACGCATCGTATGTTAGCAGGGCTTCCCGAATAGTTTTTGAATTAATTTGCGGTGTCTGGCAATTGGTCGGTATGATGCACGCTTGGCACTACTAGCAATAGGATAGAGCAATGGCAAAGAAAAGTAGCGAAAATAGATTGGTGATTACGCTCCGTTCAACCGAGAGCGCACATGCATACACCACGATGAAGAATAAGCGGAATGACCCTGCACGCATCGAACTGAAGAAGTACGATCCCGTGGTTCGCCGCCACGTCACATACCGGGAGGCTAAGTAACCATGGCTCGAGTCTGTGCATTATCTGGACGTAAGTCGCAGAGTGGACGAAACGTCCGCTATAACCACGGTGGAATGTGGGAGATGCGTGCTCAAAAGAAGCCTCGCAAGTTCCATGTCAACCTGCAGACGGTCACCGTTCCTACCCCTGATGGCGGAACGAAGAAGATCAAGATTGCTGCACGCATGATTACATCCCGTGCGTTCAAGGCCATCCTGGCCGGTGAGAAGGCGCTTCCTAAGGGCGTCTAATCCCTTCGGCTGTTGCTGGTAAATCTGTATGCCGGGTCGCTTGCGACCCGGCTTTTTGTTTGTTGATTGGTTTCTCAAATGTCTGTTGCCACACAAAAGCGAAGATCCAATAACTTCATCATGTGTTTGCTGGATGCCATCGGCTTCCCGCTGGGCAACGCATTCTTTTCGACGACCACGGTGATTCCGGTTGCTTTGGCGGCTGCCGGCGCGGACAAGCTGTCGGTTGGCTTACTCGTTGCGATGATAATGGTTATTCAGGCAATACCCGGACTCTTCGCCGTGCGATGGGTGTCAAAAATGCCCATCGTAAAGAACTACGTTGTCTGGGTTGGCATCGGTGAACGTGTCGCCCTGTTGCCACTTGCTTGGTTTGTGGTGGCATGGGGGCCAAGTAAACCATCCTGGTTTGTCATCTCAGTCTTCGCCTGTTTTGCTTTTCATATGTTCTTTATGGGCATCAATATGCCCGCTTACTGGGTCCTCGTGGGAAAAGTCATCCCGACAAACTGGCGGGGGCGCCTCTATGGGTTTGCTGGAGGCATTGCGGGCGTCCTGAGCATCGGAGTGGATGCCCTCATGCGCAATGTTGTTTTCAGCGGCAAGAATGACGGCTTTCCTAACGGTTACAGCACAGGATTTGTGATTGGTTTTGTCATTTTGATGGTCAGTCTGTTTCCCCTTTTTCTGGTTCGTGAGCAGCCGATGCTCTCTCAGGCGGGAAGTACTTACTCGCTTGCTGCCTACAAGGATGTCTGGAAGTCGGATGGCAGGTTTCGCCAGCTCACGACCGGCCAGCTGGTGTTTGTGCTGTCATCCATGATGGTTCCGTTTCTGGTCCTTTATGGACGTGAGTCCCTTGGAGCAACGGATAGTCACCTCGCGACCTATACAACTGTGACATTACTGGCATCATCTCTGGGAAGTCTCTATCTGGGCTATTTGTCGGATAAGTATGGGAACTTCAAGGTCTATAAGTGGTCGATGGTTGTAGGGGCTGTTTGTGCCATTTATGCAATCGTATGTCGCTCCGCCAGCTGGTATACACTTGTCTTCGTGCTTCAGGGGCTCTCAGCCAGCGGTGTTGGCATTGTGGCAATGAATCTGGTGATGGAGCTTGCCGGGAGCGCGAAGCGAATTGGTGTCTACTCATCGTTTTATTCCGCTCTTACAAGCATCCCGAGGGCAATTGCGCCCGTGATTGGCTCCTTAATCGCCAGTGGGCTTGGCTATATCCCTCTTTTTGTGACATGCGTTTTTGCAACTGTGATTGCGCTTTGGATTACATTGGCTCACCGCCACGATCAACCTACCGGATTGGATACGCTTGACCATGCTGCATGAAATCAAACATCCCATCAGTGATGCCGCCCTGACTATCCTTCGTGCCAAGGATACGTGTACGACGGGCTTTCGCAAGCAAACGCAGCGTGTGGCGCTAATGGTCCTTGCTGAATGCCTCAGGACGTTGCCGGTGGATGCCGTCCGCGTTGTGACGCCGGTGGGAGAAGCAGATGGCTGTCGTTTACTTGGGCGCTTGGTTATTGTCCCCGTGCTCCGCGCTGGTCTTGCGTTTTTCAGCGCCGTTGAGCTTCTTTGTCCCGATGCTGAAGTAATGCATGCGGGGCTTGCAAGGGATGAGGTTACTGCTGAGGCGCACTGGTACTTGGATCGCATTGGTGACCTCAGCGGGGCATTTGTGGTTATCCTTGACCCAATGCTGGCAACAGGCGGCAGTGCGACGCAGGTCATCCAGCGTTGTCTTGAGCGTGGGGCCACGACAATCGTTTTCGGGTGTATAGTCGCTGCGCCTGAAGGGGTTGCTGAAGTTGAGAGGCAGTATCCCGATGTCCGCATCGTCACCGCAGCACTCGATTCACATTTGAATGATGTGAAGTACATCATTCCCGGCCTTGGAGACTTTGGCGACCGTTGGTGCGGCACCGTATAGAGCATGCCAAAACCGACCGGTCCAAATCGATACTGAGCATCTACATCACTTGTCTTCCTTACGTTTGTCGGTGGGTATGAATTACGTGACACGGCAAAGTTGTTGGTGTTGCTTGTAGAATGCACCAAGGGCGATGCCCATCAAATGTGCTGCTGCACAGGGAGAATCCACGTTGGCTAAACGCGCACTCATCACCGGTATCACTGGACAGGATGGTTCCTATCTCGCGGAGCTTTTGCTCTCCGAAGGCTATGAAGTTTTTGGTGTTGTCAGAAGGGCATCCACCGAAAACTACGAGCGCATCGAACATCTCCGCGGCAAAATCAATCTCCTCCAAGCGGACCTCCTCGATCAGTCATCCCTTGTGCAAGTCATCCGGGAAAGTAACCCAAGTGAGCTCTATAATCTGGCCGCTCAATCATTCGTACCGACATCCTGGGCGCAGCCGGTATTGACTGCGGAGTTTACAGCTGTTGGCGTGACCAAGGTTCTAGAGGCGATGCGTGCTGTCAACCCTGAGATTCGTTTTTATCAGGCAAGCTCGAGCGAGATGTTTGGCAAAGTCCTCGAAGTACCGCAATCTGAGGAGACACCGTTTTACCCGCGTTCCCCATATGGCGTTGCAAAGGTCTACGGTCACTACATCACCGTCAACTACCGCGAATCCTACAACCTCCATGCATCCAGCGGAATCCTCTTCAATCATGAGTCTCCGCGTCGTGGACTTGAGTTCGTTACCCGCAAGGTCACCGATGGCGTGGCACGCATAAAGTTGGGCTTGGCAACTGAGCTCCGGATGGGCAACCTCGATGCGCAGCGCGACTGGGGATTTGCAGGAGACTATGTCCACGCGATGTGGCTGATGTTGCAGCAGGACACCCCTGATGACTACGTTGTTGCAACGGGTGAGACGCATACCGTCAAGGAACTCGTGCAGCTTGCGTTCGACCGTGTAGGGCTTGATTGGGAAAAGTATGTGGTTATCGACCCGCGGTTTATTCGACCAGCGGAAGTCGACCTGCTTATCGGTCAACCTGCAAAGGCAAACAATGTTCTCGGCTGGGTTCCACAGACATCGTTCCAGACGCTTGTCAATATGATGGTGGATGCAGACATGGACCGCCTGTCTGCGCGTAAATAAGCAGAAGACAATGAAGGTTTTGGTGACGGGTGCCAGCGGATTCGTCGGCAGGCACCTTCTCCCTACGCTCGAGCGTACCTATCCGCATGCAACGCTTGTAGGAACGAGTGGGCCCAGTGATCCGCCCCGTACCAGCGTGGATGGCTTTGTTGCTATTCCTCTGGACCTTTCGAATCAGCAATCCATTCATGATGTCGTGGAGGCAGTTCAGCCAACACATGTGGTGCACCTTGCCGGATTTGCCAGTGGTGCGGGAACTGATGCTGAAGGTATCGCCAAAATTAACGCTAGTGGAACCGAATCTCTCCTGAATGCACTGGCAGGCCTCTCTCACCCCGTTACGGCAGTCTTAGCATCCAGTGGCTATGTCTACGGTACGACGCCGGCTGCCCCCGGGGCGGATGAATCCTTCCCGTGTAACCCAAGCGGCGCCTATGCTGTCAGTAAGGCCGCCATGGAGAATGCTGCAGCTAAGCTTGCATCCGACAAACTCAGGATTGTTGTCTCCCGCTCGTTCAACCACACGGGCCCGCTCCAAACAACGCAGTTTGTCGTGCCGGCCTTCGCACAGCAGCTGGCTCGTATAGAGCGGGGAGAGCTTCCGCCCGTGGTTAAGGTTGGAAACCTAGATGCCCTCCGGGACTTCTTACCCGTTGCGGATGTTGTAGATGCCTACTGCCGGATGCTTGAAATCGATGCACCCTATACGGTTTTAAATGTGTCGAGTGGTGTCGGTGTATCTGTACGTGACCTATTGAACGGTCTGATTGACATTTCGAGCACTCCTGTTACCGTTGAGCTGGATCCGGCCCGCATGCGGGCATCGGATGTCCCATGCAGTATCGGGAATCCCGCAAAGGCAAAGCAGCTGCTGGGCTGGGAACCAGGTGGAGATTTGGCATCAATGCTTTCGACGACGCTCGCGTATTGGCGCGGGCACACTGCAGGTAAGTAAGGATAGAGATATGCATACCCGTTCATTTGATGGCATCCAGGTTGGAGAAGTCGGTCTTGGTTGCTGGCAGATTGGTGGCAGCTGGGCACACGTCGAAGAAGATGATGCCCTGACGATTCTTCGGTCTGCGTATGCTGAGGGTGTTACATTTTTTGATACCGCTGATGTGTACGGCGCCGGGCGCTCCGAGCGCCTGATCGCTCGCTGGGTGGCTGAGGATGCACCGCAAGGTATCTTTGTCGCGACCAAACAGGGTCGGTTCTCGCCTCCAGGCTGGCCAGACAACTGGACACTGGGCGCGATGCGCCAGCACATCAATGCCAGCCGTGAGCGTCTCAATGTGGACTGTCTCGATCTTGTTCAGCTCCACTGCATCCCAACGGATGCCCTTCGAGAGGGCACCGTCTTTGATCACCTCCGTACACTGCAGGCTGAGGGGCTCATCAAGCGCTTTGGCGCAAGTGTTGAGAGCATGGAGGAGGCCGAAATCTGCATGGCCCAACCGGGTCTCGTCAGTCTTCAGATTTTGTTCAATGTCCTGCGGCAGCGCCCCGTCTGGCAACTCTTTGACAATGCACAGGCAAATGGGACATCCCTGATTGTTCGCCTCCCACTCGCATCCGGGTTGCTTTCCGGAAAAATGACGAAGCAGACGACGTTTGGCGAAGAGGATCATCGAAACTTCAACCGGGATGGCGCAGCGTTCAATGTTGGCGAGACCTTCTCAGGGCTTCCGTATGACGCTGCAATCGACTTGGTGGATGCACTGAAGGCATATGTGCCTGAAGGGATGACCATGGCGCAGTTTGCGATGCGGTGGATTCTTGATCATCCAGCCGTGACCGTCGTGATTCCTGGGGCAAGCCGGCCCGAACAGGTTGCATCCAATGTCAGCGCCGCCGCACTCGACAATCTGCCCACTGAGCTGCATGAAAGCTTGGAAGCGTGGTACCGCTCAAATGTCGACCACCTCGTCCGTGGACCCTATTAGTCGATACCGGGACGGTTTAGTTTAACAAACTGAATGTTATGAGGTTGGTGATTGTACCGGTGCACTTCGCATCGCTATAATCAACCATGACAGGCTCGATATCGGCATCTCCATGCCACGGCAACCGCCGCACAAAGATTGTTTGCACACTTGGTCCGGCGGTGGATTCACTCGATGCTATCGAGCGACTGATTGCCAGCGGGATGGATGTTGCGCGTCTCAATTTCTCGCATGGTAAGGCAGAAGACCAGCGACAGCGGCTTGAGTGGGTGCGTGAAGCATCTAAGAAGCTCGGTCGCGAAGTTGCCATCATGCAGGACCTCTGTGGACCCAAAATCCGCCTTGGAGACCTTGCTGATGGTGTTCCCGTTGCGGCAGGTCAGACCATCATTTTTGATGCAACGCTGTCGTCTGTCATAAACGAACGAATTCCGTTGCCAGTTCCGGAGCTGGTCACGGCGCTAAAGGTGGGGAACCGCCTGATGATTGATGATGGCAACCTTGAGTTTACGGTTACTGCCGTAGGTGGTAGCTGGGTAACCACGGTTGCGTCGACAGATGGCCTCCTTAAGTCACGTAAAGGGGTATCAGCTCCTGGAGTCCGCATCGATGTCCCAAGCCTTAGCGAGAAGGATATAGAAGATGCTCGGTTTGGCCTCTCGGTTGGTGTGGATGCCATCGCGATGTCGTTTGTTCGTGATCCAGCCGACATTTACACGCTACGGACGCTCACGGCGAACAAAGTTCCTCTCATTGCCAAGATAGAGATGTCTGAAGCTGTTGACAAGCTGGTGGAAATTGTCAAAGTCTCCGATGGCATTATGGTTGCTCGGGGAGACCTTGGTGTCGAGATGCCTTTTGAACAGCTTGCCGTTGTGCAAAAGGAAATCATTTCTGCGTGTAACCGGGCGGGCAAGCCGGTCATCACGGCAACGCAAATGCTGGACTCGATGATCGAGCGACCGCGCCCGACACGGGCAGAGGTCACCGATATCGCAAATGCCGTTCTCGATGGAACAGATGCACTGATGCTTAGTGGCGAGACATCCGTGGGAGCCTTTCCGTTTGCAGCAGTAGAAACAATGGCGAAGATTGCGGTTGCGACGGAATCACGGTTTGACTACGATGCTGCCCTCACGCTGGCTCATCAACGATTTGGCAAGGCTTCGCTAACCGATGCTGTGTCGGATGCAGCAACATCGATTGCTGAGGACATGGGGGCTGTAGCCATTTTGTGCGGTACCAGTACCGGAAGCACTGCCCGCGCAGTAGCTAAATTTCGACCGCGTGCAAAGGTGGTTGCATTGACCGAGCGACGCTCAACTGCGCGCTTCATGGCGTTCGTGCGTGGTGTGGAGACGATATTGGTTGAGCCTGTGGACTCGACAGATAACCTCCTTCGTCAGGCGGCTGAACAGGCTGTTGCAAATGATGTTTGCTCAAATGGCGATTGTGTTGTCATAATCGCTGGAGCACCTGTTGGCGTAACAGGCTCTACCAATCTCATTAAGGTACATCGAATTGGCGACCCGATCTAAATCCACAACCCGCAAAGCACCCCAGACCAAGTCAAGAACGCTACGGCGCGATCCTCAGGACCTCCTGATACGTCGCATGATCGGTATTCTGGCAATGGCTTTCTTTGGGTTATTTGTGGTTCGCCCCGCGATAGAGCCGATCAAGATAGTATTGCGCTACCAAAACCTTTTGCATGAGCAACAAGAGGAAGGTAAGAAGCTTCGCGTGCAAAATGATGCACTGGCACAACGGATTGCATGGCTTAAGACGCGTGAGGGGGCCGAGGTGCTTGCACGTGAGAGCGGATACCACGCGCCAAATGAGGAAGTGTTCCACATCAAGAAGGGACCCCGGTCGCTATCCGGTCTGATGCCTACGGCGGATCGTATCCAGCCAAGTGGATTACCAAGGCCGATTCAGTAGTCGGCTTGGTGGTTCCGTGAATATCCGGTAAGTGGGTCTAAAGCCCGGCAGTCAATTGTTCGAAGGAGGGGGATGATGATGTGGCTGTCAACATCCCTCCAAATCTCACCGGCGTTTAGCTAGCGCCGTAGAGTCCACATTTCCGTTTGTCGCACGGTTAGGAATTCACAGCCGCTTTCGGTGACGACAACCATTTCCTCGATGCTGACTACGCCAGCATCTGGAAGTTCTACACCAAGCTCAAGTGTATAAACTTCCCGGGGTTGAACAATGCCATCCGGCGCGGATCCATAGCGCTCCCAACGGGGGGCAAGTAATGTCCCGCCATCGTGCGCAAATCGACCAACCTGATGCCCAACTGCATGCATATACTCCGGGTAGCCCGCTGCAGTGATTGCCTCACGTGCTGCCTCATCAACCACCCAGCCTTGCACGCCCGGACGCAGAACTGCCGCTGCCGCATCGATGGCACCCACGACGGCTGCCATAGCACTCTGGATATGGTCTGGAACCACAGCTCCGACATACCAACATCTCTGGATGTCACTAGAGTAGTTGCGTGTTACGATGCCGAGGTCAATATGCAGTATATGTCCGGGGTTAATTGCGATCTGGTTGGATGGTAGCCCATGTCCAGCCTGACTGTCGGGACCGCAGTTGACAATGGGGTTACCTGCCCGCTCCCAGCCGTACGAGTAGCCGCGATCATCAATCAACTTCTGGACACCACGATAAATCTGTAGCTCCGTCATTCCAACCTGAACAAGCGTTGATGACATCCACTCAAAAATGCCTTCTGTGACCTGTATGGCATCTTGTAACGCATCCAGTTCGGATTCCGTCTTCTGTGAGCGCAGGGGAATAACAACATCGGCGGCGCTGACAAGACAGCCTTCAAAGCGAGTGCCTTCAAGGATTGATGTCAGGAGACGATACATTCCGAGGGTCAGGCCATCGGCTTTGTCATCCGACTCGGAGGTGTTTATCCCGATTCGCGGCTGTGTTACATGTGTTGGAATCGAAAGCTCCAACACTGCCAGAAGACGGTCACGGATGGAATGCACATATGGGACGACTTGATTCCAGCCACCCAGCTGACGTATTGCATCCGCGTCGTAGTTGCCTACAACGGCGAACGTCATCCCTGACTTTGTAACCACAAAGGCACTCTGCCAGGTAAGACCAAAATCGCAAATCAGCGGCAGAACCGGATCACAGAGTGCCGTTGTTTCGCGTACAAAGGTCAGCCAGACATCCAGATCGCTGTTGGCAACAAGGTGTCGTGCCTGATCAAGTTTTTCGAGATAAATCACTTTGCGTGCAGCGCTGCACCGACGATGCCGGCATCATTGAGGAAGTTAGCCGTCACGATTGGCGTCCGGAGCGTGAAGTAAGGGAAGAACTTATCGCTCTTTTTGCTAACACCACCGCCGACGATAAAGAGGTCGGGCCATACAAGGTCTTCGATGGTGTGGAGGACGCGGTCGACGCGCTTACCCCACTTTTCCCACTTGAGGTCTTCTCGTTCGCGTGCGGCATCGGATGCCCACGATTCAGCATTTTTCCCACCGACTTCGACATGGCCAAACTCCATGTTCGGGAGGAGCTTTCCGTTGAAGAAGAATGCAGAGCCAATCCCGGTACCCAGGGTAATCATGATGACAAAGCCAGTATGGTCTTTACCGGCACCAAATGTAACTTCCGCTAGTCCCGCGACATCGGCATCGTTTCCAATACAGACCTTTGGGCTTCCTGTGGCGGCTGCAATCAGCTTCGATGCATCGACATCAATCCATGACTTGTCGACGTTTGCTGCCGTTTTAACGACGCCATCCTTGATAACACCAGGGAAGCCGACACCAATTGGGCCAGTCCAGTTGAAATGAGCAGCGATTTCAGCGACAACCGCTGCGACCGCATCCGGTGTCGCAGGTTGTGGAGTTTCGATTCTGAGGCGCTCTGCGAGAAGCTCACCTGTTGTGACATCAACGGGTGCTCCTTTGACGCCTGTTCCACCGATATCAATCCCAAGCACCTGCGTAACAGGCTTCACACGTGTACGCGATGTACGTGTGGTTGGGGTCTTTGTGGGGGCTGTAAGTTGCTCGTCCGCCATAGCGAATCTCCTGGAGTGTGACATCAACCAGACGCAAATGTCTGATGCCGTGCATCATACAACGGATGCATACCGGGTTAACACCTGTCCAACCGCGATTTCGTTGTCTGGCAGATACAATGCGCCGTGGAACAGAGCGGTAAAGACCAACCAACTCCAGAAAATAGGCCGCTGCTAACGGTTGCAGTTCCTGTGTTCAACGAGGCTGCCACTCTGCTGGAAATCCACAAGCGAATCCTCAGTGTCCCGCTGGATCTTGAAATTCTCTATGTTGATGATGGCTCGACGGATGGTAGCCGTGAGCTTCTGACAGACCGGATTGGAAATTCCGACAGCCGTGTTCGCGTCGTCCTGCATGATGTCAATCAGGGCAAGGGGGCGGCAATCATGACTGCGATCCGTCACGCCCGGGGTGAGCTGTTTATCGTGCAGGATGCTGATCTCGAGTATGAGCCATTGGACTACGTGCGTTTAGTGGATGTCTTCACAGGACCAGCGATTCAGGTTGTCTATGGCAGTCGTTTTTTACAGAGCAGACATCCGGAAAACATGAAGCTGACAAACTGGCTCGCCAATCGCATTCTGACGATTACGACGAACATTCTCGTACCTGGAGCACGGATCACCGATGAGGCGACGTGCTACAAAGTTTTCCGGACCGAAATGCTGAAGCAGGTTCCATTGCATGCGCGGCGGTTCGATTTTTGTCCAGAGATCACGATGAAGGTGCTTCGAAGAGGTCATTCCATTCACGAAGTACCCATTGCCTACTCAGCAAGAACCGAAGCGCAAGGGAAGAAGATCAAGTGGACGGATGCATTTGATGCGTTTAGTGCGCTGCTCCGGTATCGCTTCTCCCGTGATTTTTAGAAACACAGCCAAACCACTGTCCAGCTCCATCCAGTAATCATGCAGTTTAAATGTGTTTTTATTGACTACTAATGACAGTTGTTAGTAAGTGTTACCTTTGTTAGTCGAAGTGTTGTTGTACGTTTATCTAAAGCATGGTTTGCATGCGTGATGCAATAATAGCCATTCTTTCTCGTCCATTAATACTTGATAGTATTTTATCTCTAACATTTATAGTAGAATTTGTTAGTTCATAGTTATTGATAGTATGCATCGCCCAGCGTGCTGCCCCGATGAGACTCTGCTCACCGGTGTCCTGCTGTTCTACAGTGCAGCCGCAGGCATCAGCGATGCACTGAATGAGCACGGGTGAGTGTTGCAGCGCATTACCACTTGCTGCGAGTGTTGTATTGGCATCGACTCCGAGCTTGGCTGCAATCCAAGATGTGTGGACGGCAATAGCTTCAAGGTGTGCGAGAGCAATTTCTTCACCCGTGGTACCGGCGGTCAGACCGTGGATTGACGCTGTCATGTGATCCTGCCACCACGGTGCGCGCTCACCACTGTAGTACGGAAGCACAGTTACGTTGGGCGGTTTACTTCGGAGATCCGCCAAGTCATCGGGGTTGAACTTCAGATGATTACAAAGCCATTGCCAAACCGACCCACCATTGCTTGATGCACCTCCGACCAGCCACCGGTCCTGGTCCAGCTGGTAGCGCCAAAGGCCATCCGGTCGGTCAGGCATCCGGCCGTCGCAACAACGTCGTACAGCAACCGATGTACCAACAGTCACAGTGATGCGACCATCCTGCCAATGCCCGGTCCCGATGTTCGCGGCTGCGCCATCCCCAATTGCCGGAACCCAGGGGACGCCTTTGAGTAAAGGCCAGCGCTGAGCAAATTCTGGTAACAATTTCACGCGTGGGGCATCCGAAATCGGGTTCAGCAAACCAGTATAGGAATCGAGCCAGCAATGCTTTTCCTGATGCATACAGCCACTGGCGCTTGCCATACAGGTGCTTGGGCCGCCTGCATCCATGAGCAGCTGGCTTTCAACCCATTCTGCCGGGGACAACCAGCGGTGAGGCTCTGTAAAACCGCTTCTGCGCCACCACTCGATCTTGGCGATAGCAAAGCTGGCATGCCAGGGACATCCGGTGATGTTCGGAAGGTCTGGTTGTTCTGTACGGAGGGTATCTACGATCTCGCCGCATCGACGGTCACTCCAGAGCAAAACAGGTCCGATTGGCATCCTCGAATCGTCGACAGGGACGACAGAGTGCCAGAAGCAGCTGGTACCGATCGCATCGATACAGCTACCATTTGGCACGTTCTCGAGGCAGGCGTCCATCGCATCGGTAACGGCCACCAGCAGGTCAAATGGGTCGACGGTCTCACCGCCGGCTGTATCACGGGAGACCGGCATACTGCGTGATGCTAGCGTCTCGCTTAGGAAGTCCCAGCTTCCGGTTGGAAAGGCGGCGACCCGGACACTGGATGTCCCAATGTCAATTCCGATTGTCAGGTGCATCATGGCAGGCTCAGGTATTCCGTTCCGGGTCTGGTGTTGTTGACAGATGGGGTATCTGCCGCATCCGTTGCCGCTTCCAACAATGCCGTCCACCGCAGCTCGTTACAGTCAATGAGTGCCTTGTGGAGGAGTCTCGCTGTGAGTGCCGCGCCACTGGGACTGGTGTGCGTCCAGTCTGCATAAAACAACGCTTCAACGGCTTTCTCACCGATTGCGTCGTAAGTATCTGCAACCATTGCATTCAAGTCAAACACGGGTACGCGTGCACGCTTCCCAGCCTCACGTGTCCACAACGCATAGTCATTGCTTGCGCGAAGAACTTTTCCCCCAGCCCATCTGTTCCGTGGTACCGGCGTGACAAGGAGGACATCGAGGCCTTTTTCCTGTGCATCACGGGACATCCGGCGCAAATACGCTCCATATGTGAGAACAGTTTCCGGACGTCCCTGCGCATCTACGCTGCCGGTAGCTTCATCCCCATTGCCCTTCAGACTTGCGCGACGGCGGGAATCGTTCACTCCTCCGCCATCGTTATGACCGAATTGTAGGAAGACGATATCCCCCTTACGGGCAGTCTTTAGGACATTTTCCCAAAAACCTTCCGTTATGAATGTTCGGCTTGAGCGTCCGCCACGTGCGCGGTTATCGATAGCGATCTTTGACCCTGCAGCGTGCTGTGCAAATGGATCCCCCCAGCCCTGCTGGCCTCTCGTTCCGTTCTTGACAGTGGAATCGCCACAGAGGAAAATCGTGGGTGTACTACGTATCCGGCGCGGTACGAATGCCATCAGCAGTGTCTCCCGTTTCATTCTGCTTACGCGCAACATCGATGGCATAGCCGGGTTGTACAGAAAATCCATGCTCTGTTATATCAAGCAAGGCGTTCTTGAAGAGCTTGGGGCATTGGCATCGCTGGTAGACTAAACCCTGTGGCTGCAAGGATTTTAACACTGGATGCCGGTCTCGCTGAGGCTGCGAACCGATTGCAGAGCGGAGAGCTTGTTGCATTTCCTACGGAGACCGTTTACGGACTCGGAGCCAATGCGTTAAATCCCGTAGCCGTCTCGGCGATTTTTGCTGCGAAAGGGCGTCCGTCAACGAATCCTGTGATTGTGCACGTCGCGGATGTAGCAGCTGCACGGGACTTGTCTGCAGACTGGACACCGCTAGCTGAGGAACTTGCGCAGCGCTTTTGGCCCGGTCCATTGACATTGGTCGTGCTTGCAGCGGGCGATGTGCCTTCAATCGTGATGGCAGGTGGGACAACCGTTGGTGTTCGCATACCAGCGCATCCGGGTGCCCGTGCACTGATTACAGCCGCAGGTTGTCCGCTTGCTGCACCAAGTGCAAACCGTTCTGAGGCGATCTCGCCAACGCATGCGCAGCACGTTGCTTCGAGCCTTGGTGATTGGGTGGATGACCTCCTAATCCTGGATGGTGGTGAATGCAAGGTCGGAATTGAGTCAACAGTGGTGGATGTTACGGGCGAATCGGCGATAGTCCTGCGCCCCGGGGATATCTCGGAAGCTGATATTGCGATGGTTGTTCCGGTCAAGGCAGCGGACCGGATGGGCGTAGATGCTCCGGTACGTTCACCCGGGCAAGCGCTCAGGCATTACGCGCCTCGGTGTCCGATTGATGTTCTTCCCGAAGGTCACGGGGTCGATTCTGCGATGACTTCCGCAAGCGATGTCTGGTGCTTTTGGATTGGCGACAACCCTCCGCAAGGGGAGCGGATTGTTACGCTCGGGAGTGATCCGAAGACAGTAGCGGCGCGATTGTATGCGGCTTTGCATGAGGCTGATAATGCCGGAGCAGGGCGTATTGTTGTTTCAGGGTTGCCATCGACTGATGCCTGGGCTGCCGTTTCTGACCGGTTACGCCGTGCAGCGGTGACGAAGCCTGCTAGTGAGATGGATGCAGTAAAGAAATGAGTGATTCAGCGTGGATGATTTAAAGCAGCGGAGAGTTGTTGTTGTTGGTGGTGGTGCAGCGGGCATGTTGGCAGCATGGGCGGCCGCCGGGGCTGGGGCGCACGTAACCCTGCTGGAAAAGATGGAGCGCCTTGGTACCAAGATTCTAATATCAGGGGGTGGCAAGTGTAATCTTTGCCACGCCGGACCGATGGACGATGTCCGCAACAAGTTTCGTCACAATGAGGCGAACTTTCTGCGCAATGCCTTTCGAATGTTTACGAATGATGACTACCTCGAGCTGCTGACGGCTAAGGGTATGGAAGTCTACACCCGCCCTGATGGCCGTATATTCCCGGAGCCTCCTGCAGATGCCAAGGATGTTGTCGCGGTCATGGAGGCGATTGTGCGAGAAGCTGGGGTCAACATTATCCTTGGGGCAAAAATCCATGGTCTGCTTGTTACCAATAACAAGGCGATTGGCGTTGAAATGGACGATGGTAGCCGTATTGGAGCCGATGCTGTCGTCGTGGCAGTCGGTGGTTCCTCCTATCCGATGACGGGTTGTACAGGGGATGGCTGGAAGTGGATGGCATCCCTTGGGCATACGATTGTGCCTCTTACGGCTGCGCTTGCACCGCTTTACCTTGAGGAATCACCCGCGTGGGCGGCGGACTGGAGTGGGGTATCGCTTCGGGACTGCGTACTACGTGCGCGTGCGGTGAATGCGCAAGGCGAGAAGGGGAAAGAGCGAATGCGCTGGCGTGGTGATCTGTTATTCACGCATAAAGGCATTTCCGGGCCGGTATCGCTTGGGGTATCGCGTGAGATTGCTGAAGCGTGGCCTGATGCATCCCTGGCAGAAGTCGACCTCTTTCCGGACATGCGTGAAGATGAGCTGCGTGCCGAGATTGACAAGTGGTGTCTGAACTATCCAAGAAGATCTGTAGGTGCGTTGCTTGAGAGCGTTGCTCCAGCTAGGCTTGCCCGGCCGATTGCCCGGGTCGCGATGCTGGATATGGACATCAAAGGAGCCTACTTTATTGCAAAGGCGCGTCAGCGTCTGGTTGTTGCACTCAAAGGCTGGGTTCTTGGAAAAGTACGTGCGGTGCCACTTGAGCGCGGAGAAGTTGTTGCTGGCGGAGTTGCGCTACCTGAAGTGGATAACCGGACGATGATGAGTCGAAAGGTGACTGATCTCTACCTCTGCGGTGAGATATTGGACATTGCTGGTCCTGTCGGAGGGTACAACCTGCAGGCAGCGTGGTCCACTGGATTTGTCGCAGGTAAGGCCGCAGCAGAAAAAAGTCTTGTTAAGTAGCAGGGTCTTGCACAGGTTTGCATCGAGTAACTAAGGTTTGTACGAGTCACATGCACCGACGTTTCGAAAAATAATTTGGAATAGCTACCTAGGCAATTACTGGTTTTGGCATGTTCATTGCATCCGTTTCTCACATCTGGTCGGAAAAAGACATCGCAAAGTGCGGTGGGGGTTTCCAGCCAACGTTTGAGGGACATAAAAATGAACAAAAATATCTTGTTAGGTTTAGGACTTTGTGGAGTACTGGCGTGCCTGTCAGCCCCTTCACACGCACAGTTCATTGCTTACGACGATCCTAATGCCACCTGGCTCGGAAGCACAACCGGAGTGAATATCGCTGGAAATGAAACGGACTTAGTTCGTTCCATCGGCGGTGGTGCATTCACCATTGACTTCGACAAAGATGGCTTTATTGGCAACATCGGCGGAGACTGGCAACCGGTTTGGTCATCGGCTCCGTACTCGGCATTGAACCAGGGCGATGCAACGCTTTATTGGAGCGAGTCAACTGACTTTACGTTCTCCAGTGCAGTGACATCGTTTGGCTTCGAGCTGCAGACGATTGACCTGATGGACACCCATGACATTATGGTTGAGTTCTACAACGGTTCTACCCTGGTGGGCAGCATCAACCGTACGATTGACAACTCTGGTGTTATGGCGAACGGCTGGGAGACGTCTCTTGGTGGAGCCCGCTTGTTTGCAGGTTCTTACGATGGTGGAATCACATCTGTCCGCGTCCTTAGTAATGATGACTATGGTTTCTCCGCTGGTGGTTTCCGCTACGCCAGCCTCGGTGGAAATAACTATGTCACCAACAGTGCCGTTCCTGAGCCAGGCGAATGGGCTGCTATGGCGATGATGGTTACAGGACTCGGTGGATTGGTAGTGCGGGCCCGCCGCCGTCGCTGATTCTGTTTGGTTAGTTCCCTCTGCTCCCGCTGTGCAAACACAGCGGGAGCTTTTGGCATTAAAGGTGGATTCGTACTCGAGGCCTGTTCTGCGATCAAGTTGTCTAGTGTGCTTTGGGTCGTCAAAAGTGAGTGAGGACTGGGGTACTGGATATTGACCAAATTTGTGACACGCTCCTGACATCGGGGCCTGTCGTCATCGAGGCCAGAGAAATCTGCCCTAGAAGACTAGCTATCGCCCAGCAGCTTTTGATCTCTTTCGGCTCGCCGGAATCTGTTAGTTCCACACAGAAGCCTGTCTCGTCAGCTGATTTTCTTCGATGGATCGGCAACTTAGTAAAATTCTTACATTCCCCCATTCGGTGAAAATGCCGCAATACGGGTTTTGTTCAAAACTGATGATGGTGTCTGTACTATATTGCAAGCATTCCAGGCAACCTGTAAACACGACTAGAAACTCATTTCAGTATGGGTTGGAAGAGAAAGGTTGGATGGCAATGAAACTGCTTGCTGGCATCGGATTTGGTCTGGTTGTTGCGTCACTGGCCACACCAACCTTTGCGCAATTCACCGTAAAAGATCGACAGCAGTGGATGTCAGCGTCGACATCGCTGTTGCCAATAACCGCTCCTCAGCGGTCGGTTATCAACAGTGTTTCCAATACATCCAGTTATCTTTCATTTGGAACCGCTGCGACCGTCAATGAAATTGGGTCCGATCAGGTCGTCTGGGGAAAGAATAGTGAGCTGACCACCGGGGATGGTGTAGCAACGTTCTGCAACAATGTTCCCACGAAAATGTTCTGGTCGTTTTCATCGGCTGTGTACGGGTTTGGTTTTGAGGTGATGAACAACGACCTGTATGAGGAACAGGATTTTACTGTCAGTTTTTACAACGGCTCGACGCTCCTTGGAACAATTCAGCAGACATCCGATAACGCACAGTTTTGGAATAGTTATGACTACTTTGCGGGGGATGTACGTCTTTTTGCTGCGGAAGACATCCGGGGCATTACCGGTGTGGACATCCATTTTTCAAGCAACTCCATGAGTGCAGGAGCATTTCGTGTGAATACCACGTCACCGGATGCTGTACCGGAGCCATCTGGAGTGGTTACGGGTATCGCATTGCTGTCAATGTGTACGACATTGGCATACCGTGCCCGGCGTAGAGAGCAGAAAAAGGCTGAATTGTAAGATCTGTCTGAGTCATCTCTCTTAGGTTATGTAATCCTCTGACACACAGTCGGCCGGATTGGCTTCCATTAAACTTAACATTTATTTATTTTGTTCTTATGTGTGAGATTGGCATACCTTGTGCGGTTCCTATGGCAACGGCAGGCGTACAGCCGGAATCAAGATTCCACAAAGGAACACAAAATGTCTACAATCGGAACATCTACTAAAATCTTCGCAATGGTCGGGCTCCTGTCCATCGGTGTAGCGGGTCATGCGCAGTTCACAACATACAACTCTACAAATGCTGGATGGCAGACGGTTGCCAATGTCCGAATCGATCCAACGGTTGCAAATGGTGGGACGTTTACCAGTCTCACTGGTGGTGGCTATACGATAAACCTTGGTGCGACAGCAACCACTGGCGTTATCGGGGACACACAGGCGGTTTGGGGTTCAAGTGCGGTCTCTGAGCTCGCGGATGGTGCATTTGTCTCTCAGTTTTCCGGTTCGGGGCTGTATACATTCACATTTTCCAGCGCGGTTGGGGCATTTGGTTTTGAAGGTCTCGGGGATGATCTCGTAGATGTCCAAACCATGTCGGTCGACTTCTACAACGGAACGACATTCCTCGGGTCCATCGGACACACGTTCGACAACAGTAATGTCTTCCTCAACAGCGATTTGTATGCAGGAGATCTCCAGCTCTTTGGTGCTTCGGATTCCCGTGGCTTTACCAGCGTTCAAGTCAACTACAGCGGAACAGGCTTTACATCCGGTGCATTCCGTGTAGGTGCATTGGCGGGTGGTAACGGTGGCGGCGGAAATGGTGGCGGCGGCAATGGCGCAGTCCCAGAACCTGGCGAGTGGGCGATGATGGGCTTGTTGACATCCGGCCTGGGTGGATTAGTGCTTCGCGCACGTCGTAAAGCAGCATAACGCTGATTAGAATCCCAGAGCCCTCCTGCGCGCTGCGCAGGAGGGCTTTTTCTTTGTCCGGTGAGCTCAGCTCAAGCGATCCGTGGTCTTCCATCCGGGGACCAGTCATTCAGGATTTATTCCTCACGCTAAAATCACCGGGTTTTTAGGATTGCAGTGAAACTCCCGTACTTTCGCGGTGTTGAAGAAGCTGCAGCGACGTTATCCTGTTCACGTAGCGATGCCCGGTGTGACTGCCGGTTCCGTTGCATTGATGTTCCTCCTTACACGCCCGCGGCAACCGTCTGCGGGCTTTTTCTTTGCCCGGTCAGCTCAGCTCTAGCGATCCGTGGTCTTCCACCCGGGGGCCAGTCATTCAGGATTTATTCCTCACGCTAAAATCACCGGGTTTTTAGGATTGCA
>VFQT010000338.1_pt1 | contig 70325 bp, 51 predicted proteins | sample 3512381 | NCBI WGS metagenome assembly VFQT01 (sample SAMN10412376, study PRJNA504923) | tailings metagenome | isolation source: Relicate 2 Philex TSF3 active mining site | place: Philippines: Tuba, Benguet | collected 2017-08-29
CGGTTGCGGTTTACGGAACGCAGGTATTGAACGGAGCTGCTCAAGGTGTACATTTCGCGGCGCAATTGACGCTTCACCTGGTTGCGGATGAAAAAACGTGTTGGGGCGTAGGGTAAACCCAGATTCTTACAACTGTTCTCTCCCAAAAAGTACGCGTTATAGCCCAAGTGGATCTTGCGAACCATGCGTTTTTGCCACATAAAACGCGGGTAATCGGCATGGATGGGTTCTTCCATGAGTGCTTGTGCCAGGGAAACGGTATCTGCATCAGCCGCTGGTTGGTTCATGGTCCAGAGGTACAAGGAACGAATGGCTTCGGACTCTGTCACCGGAAGCAAGTCGGCAGGAATTCCCAACAAAACGCCCATGTAGCGCCAAAAGTGAAACAATCCGGTAATTTCTTGCGGCGTCGGTGCGAAACCAAAAGCGCGCAATCCGTCCAGATAGACCAAGGAAAAGCCCAAGTTGGTTGCTAACATGTCCCATTGGTTCAAAGGTCGTCCCCAAAGTTCTTTGTTCCAATCGGTTTGCGTTTCGATCATATACCGGGAATAGGCGTGCATCAAACGGGTTTGAAGCGCGTAGCGGTGCATGATCTTTTGTTCGTATGCGTCCGGTCCAACAACCTGGATCCAAAATTCGGTAGTTTCCCGCAAGCGTTTGGCCGCGCCTTTTTTCAACGATCCGGTATACACCAGGGGTTTGTTGATCGCAGCAGATTCGTATCCTCCCATGAGGCAGTAATTGCGCAAGACCATCAATCCTTTCGAGCCACTTCGCTGACACAACATACTCCCAAAATCGAGAAGCGTTCGGTCGAACCACTCCGGAACCACTTCCATTTCGGCGATCAGCTGGGCCGTATGCGGATATTTTTCACTTGGAAAATCAGCGGTAAACGCTTTCTCTAAGAGTTTTGTCGCCTCTGGAAAGCCCAATGCTACATAGGTTTCGCGCACTACGGCATCGGCTAAAGTATCCACTTCAAAATAGCGCGGAGCCAATTCTTCCATGGCGGCTAGACTTGGCGTTTCTTCCAATTGCGACAATTGTAATTTTCCACGTCCGGATTCCCAGTAGGGCTGAAAAGAAGGCGAAGGATATTGAAAGCGAGTGGGTGTCATGGATCAGCGATTGGTATAAATAGGTTGTGCATCAAATATTCCAGACAAATAAACGTCATAAGCTTCTAGGACCTCCTGACGCTCTTCCGGTGTTTGTCGAACCGGACTGAATGCAATGAACGGTGGCATTACGGTCATCCCAGCAAAATAGAACATCCCGTGTTGAATTGGAAACAGAATCGTATCCAGATCTCCGTTTTTACCTCCGTTGTATGCTTGCTTCGGCCCTCCTGTAGTCATGCATAAAAAGGCAGTTTTGTTGGCATAAACACCTGTGTCATAAACGCCTTTTCCGCCACCATAAACCAATCCCATTGCGAAAACGCGGTCCACCCAACCTTTCAAGATCGCTGGTAAACCAAACCACCATATAGGAAAGTTGAAAACGAGTAAATCACACCATTCCAAAAGCTCCATGTGTGCTTTTAAGTCATCGACAAAAGCATCCTGTTGGCAAGCATGTAATTGCTCGGCCTGATACTTGAAATACGTCGTATCCTGCAGCGTTTTGAAATCGTGCTTGTCACCAACCGGGTTAAAACCCATGGCGTATAGATCCAACAATTTCACTTCGTTACCCTGTCCTTCAAAAAAAGTGCGGGCTCGTTGTGCCAATGCTGCATTGAACGATTGCGCTTCCGGATGTGCGTGTACGATAAGTATTTTCTTCATGTCGCTAAATTGCCAGACAAAGCTAAGCAAATGATCACAACAACTCGTTCGCTAAATTCGCCAACTCAGAACGTTCTCCTTTTTCCAATTTCACGTGCGCAAAAAGCGGCTGTCCTTTCAATTTATCTATGAGGTAAGCCAATCCGTTACTGTATTCGTCCAGGTAAGGGGTATCTATCTGATGAACATCTCCCGTGAATACGATCTTTGTTCCTTCCCCCGCACGTGTAATGATCGTTTTTACTTCGTGTGGAGTTAAGTTCTGTGCCTCGTCTACAATGAACAAGATATTCGACAAACTTCTACCGCGAATGAAGGCCAAAGGAGTGATCAGAATGCGTCCGCTTTCCTCCATTTCAACAATGGCTTTGTGTTTCTTTTCATTTTCACCAAACTGCGATTTGATGAACTTCAAGTTGTCCCACAAAGGCTCCATGTACGGACCGATCTTGTCTTTCGCATCGCCCGGTAAGAAACCAATTTCCTTGTTGGAAAGTGGCACTAGTGGTCGCGCCAGAATGATCTGTTGGAAGAGTTTTTGTTGTTCCAAAGCTGCTGCCAGCGCAAGTAACGTTTTTCCGGTTCCGGCCACACCTTGCAAAGCCACAAGTTTGATATTGTTGTTCAAAAGCGCATTGACTGCAAAGGCTTGTTCCGCATTTTTGGGTTTGATCCCGGAGGTATATTCCTTTTCAACGCGATTCAAGGTATCTGTAAGTGGATCGTAATAAGCCAAAGATGAGCTCTTACCATTTTTCAGGATGTAATAACCGTTAGCCACTTTATGTGCACCCAGGATTCCGTCTTCTTCGATGCTCCCTTTCAGGAACAAAGTTTTGATCGCATCCGAATCTACACCATCAATGGTCATGGTAGAAGAATGCTGCAATTCCGCATTATCTACTTTACCGGTTTCGTAATCTTCTGCTAAAATACCAAGTGCTTTTGCCTTGATGCGCAGGTTAATGTCCTTTGTAACGAGGATCACATCGCGTTTTCCTTCAGCCTCTTTCAGTGCCAAAGTAGCGTTGATGATCTTGTGGTCGTTCTTATCAGATCCATAGGTAGTTTCCGCATTCACGGTTTTTGGCTGGATATCCAAGAGCACCTTGAAGGAGCCATGTTCTTTCCCCAAAGTGATCCATTGTTGTAGACCGCCATCGCTGGATAGCTTGTCTATGAAACGAATAACTTCTCGTGCGGAGAAATTTTTAGTATCGTTTCCGATCTTGAACTTATCCAATTCCTCCAAAACAGTGATCGGAATGGCTACATCGTGCTTCACAAAATTCATGATCGCATGATGGTCGTGTAACAACACCGAAGTGTCCAACACAAATACTTTAGTTTTCTTCGCCATGGTTATTAGTTTGATGTAAAATACAAGTAATTCCTTTTCTTACTAACGAAAATCAAACCAACTTATTGACAGACGAATTGTGCATAAAAAAAGGGGATCAAAACGACCCCCTTCATATTGCTTATTTCTTACTATTAATGCTGAATGATCAACTTTTTAGAGATCGTTGTTTCGTGCATCATTACTGAAACATGATACAAACCATTGCTCAACTCAGCAGTATTCACTGTTGTAAGACCCGGTTTTAATGATCCTGTGCTTACCACGCGACCTTCCATATCGAGGATCGTGTAGTTTACTGTTTCACTGTTTTCGTTGTTCATCGTTACGGACTCATTTGCCGGAGTAGGGTAGATGGAAATGCTATTCTCCAATACTTCTTCCGAAATTCCTTGAGGAGCAGCCAAAGCACCACGATCTTTATTCGAACGCGTTGTGTTGAAGTCCTGTGCTTTAGCAGTAGAACACATTTGTGGTGCATCAACAACTACGATATAAGTCAATCCATTCTCAGTTGGAGGGGTGTCTGTATACGTGAATAAACTAATAGGCATTGAAGAAACAGGGTTCCAACCATCTAGATCTGTATAGCGATAAATTTCGAAAGATGTGTAGGTAAATCCTTCGTAAGAGTCCCAAGACAAATTGTAATCGCTACCCAATCCTTGGTTGATCACCAAGTGAATGGTTTTGTGGTGTTCGCTGATCTCTGCTTCATTTCCACAGGCATCCACAGAAGAGATCTTGTAACGCCATGAACGAACCGAAGGAGATGCAACTAAGTCATTGTAAATCGATTCATCTGTGTACGGAACCTGTCCGATCAACTGATACAATCCAGCTTGCGATGTTTCACGGTAAATGTTGAAATGATCGATGCTCGTAGTCAGTGGTTTTTCCCAAACAACCAAGTTTGTGTTTGTAGAAGTATCTACTGTAACCAAACAGATGCTTGCGGCAATAGGAAGAGATGCTTCTACTTCGGCACTCAATACGGAAACACATCCATTAAGTCCTGTTGCCTCAACGATGTAATTACCTGTTCCAACATTCGTTAAGTCTTGAGTTGTTTGCCCGTTGCTCCATTGGTAAGATTGCACGTTGTTTGAAACATCAACGATTTGAACGCTTCCATTGTTATTACAATCAGATGCAATAATCGTGTCGATAGCGATCATTGGTCCGTTTGAATTGGAGATCGTGATCGGATTCGAAGAAGTACATCCCGCATTGTCTGTTACGAAGCTTGTGTAGTATCCCGCACTTATCGAATTTAACGTGGAAGAGTTTCCTCCTACTGTTGAGCCTTGATCATTTTGCCAAGAGTAAGTAAACGGTTGAGAACCTCCTGAATATTGTACGGTAATACTTCCGTTAGATTGACCACAACCCGGATTTACGAAAGTAGTTGTCAACAAATCGATCGCAGCAGGTTCCAAAACCGAAAAGCTTTGCATAGAAACACACCCTGTGGCATCTGTAACAGTTACTTCGTAAGGACCAGCACTTAGGTTGCTCAGATCTTGCGTAGTAGCGCCATTTGACCATGCGTAAGTAAAAGGTCCATTTGCTCCACTTACAGTAATGTCGATAGCACCATTTGTTCCCGAGTTACAGGTGACATTTGTTGCAACACCAGTTAATGTAATTCCATTAGAACCAACAGAGGCAACCCCAACTGAAAGACAGCTATTAGCGTCAGTAACGTTCACGAAATATTGTCCGGGAGCCAAATTGCTGGTAGATGAAGTTGTTGCTCCGTTCGACCAGTAAATGGTGTAGTTTGGAAGGCCTCCGCTAATATTCACAGAAGCAGAACCATTGGCTTGTCCGCAAGCTGCTAAAGTTGTATTTACGGTGAGATCTGGAGTTTGATTGATTGTGATCAATACGGAATCCTTTGCAAAACAACCTTGAGGAGATGTTTTAGAATAAGTAACATAAGCCGTAGTGCTTGGAGAAGGATTAAAAGTAGAAGGAACAAAGAAATTTCCTTGAATTCCTGTTCCGCTCCAGCTACCTCCAGCCGGAGAGGCTTTTCCAATCAAAGAAACAGGGCTTTGGTTTTCACAAACACTTGTTCCTGGTAAATTGAATGTAATAGTAGGACTAGGGAACACTGTAACCGGAGTATAAACCGTTCCAACTGCAACTCCATTCTCTAATAGTGTCCACAACAAGTCTACGGTAGTGGTTGTTGTAACGTCATTAGACCCACTGATTGTCAAATAATAACTTAAGCCGTTTCCATAGGTATTGATAGCAGACTGTGGAATGATACTAGTGTTCTGCGATTGACAAGTCATTGTAATATTCGCCTGACTAAAGTTCGGGTCCAAATTAATTAAAGCCGGATCACCGTTATTGTTGAACGAAGTTCCCTCACAGAATTGCAGTAAATCGAAATCTTCGATGTTTGCCGCACGATTATACTCTTTCACATAACATTTTCCAGCACTGATATATGCAATCACATACACGCCATTTAATGATTCAGCCGCAAGAGATGTAGCCGTTGATGGCGCCAAAGATGTTCCGGAAGTGATCGTTGTAACAGTGGCAGAAGGTGCCATGTCACCCGAAATTTGTTTGAAGTAACAAGTAGTTCCCAAGCGGTAGAAAACAAAGGTGTTTGCTCCCTCTGAAGCGAAATCAAAATCGGTTAATGAGGTTGATGTAGCTACCGTAAGTGTAGAACCAAATGTTGTTCCGTTCCAAGCTTTGTAGTACAATGTTTTGGCACTGTATTGATCAGACAGGTACATCATGGAATAATTCGAAGAATAAAGCCCTTTTTCAAAAACGATCTTCGAAGCATCTGTTCCGTAGATGTAGGTAGAGTTGTTATGGGTGTTTGTGGTGGTACTACTTAAGGTAATCCCGTAGTCCATGTCCATATCCTCTTCAAAGGCCGTAATCACGTTATTTCCGGTTGTAGACCAAGAACTACAAGCAGATAAATACCCCACGTTATCATCTTGTCTGCTTCCACCAATCATTACCGGTGTAGCTGCCAATTTAACAGTGATTAATCCCTCAGGGTACGTTTGAAACTCGCGATTGTAGTATGTTACAAATAACTCTAATCCTGCATTAACGCTTAATGAATAGTCTTTGGAGTGGTAAGTCCAGAAATAAGTGCCAACCCCATTAGATTGCCATGTGGTACCATTAAAAGAATATACTTCCAGGAATTCATAAGTAGTTGCAGAAATCGTTGTCAAAACTTTGCAACCGACAACCGGGTTTTCACCGCGCATGACTAATTGAATTCCGAAGGCGCTCGGACTGGAAATACCAGCTGTACCAACGAGTTGCCAGGTTTGTGTTGTCTTATTCCATTTTCTACAGCTAATCCGGTTCGCATTATCTGTATCTATGTAAGCCATAAACAGGTCACCAGCTGCAGATATCTCGATATCTACTTCCGTTGCATTGGCAATTCCTGTGGTGCTACCGATGAAATTCCACGGCTGGGCGCTCACAGAAGCAGCCAAAACAAGGGCAATACTTAGTAATAAATTTTTCATGTTCCAGAGGTTTTTTCTTGGGTAAGAAAATGTTGCGTTGCAAAGTAACTAATTAATAATGACTTGTTTTCAAGAATTGCATGATTGGCAGGCTTTTCTGTGTGCATTTCGGACTTAGGTGTATAAATGACAGAAGGGGCGCTCCACTTATGAAGCACCCCTTCTGTCATTTATTGGTTGGTTATTGCTTTACAACTGGTATTGTTTGTTCTTTTCCGACGATTTGCAAGAAGTACATTCCTTTTGCAAATTCTTCCAGATCAACAGTGGTACTCAACCCTTCACAAGTGATCTCTTTCAACAAGATCCCGTTCACGTTGTAAATACCAACGGTTGCATTCAAACCAGCCTCATTTACTTCTACAGTTAATTTATCAGTAAATGGATTCGGATAAACATTCATTTCGATAGATTGCAATTCAGCAACTTGGTTGTTACTTGCTCCTGTTCCCTGTCCAGCGCTGAAAGCACCCTTGTCCTTATTCGATCGTGTCGTGTTAAAATCCTGAGCTTTTTGAGCTGTACATGGAGCCGACAACACCATTTCAACAAAATAATCGAGTCCGCTAAGCCCTGTGTTTGTTGCATCGTTAAAGAACGTGGTTCCAACTGGTACTGAAGGCACTAAAGACTCCCAACCATGCTGATCACTATTTCTCCACACAACATATTCTGTTGCCGAAGTCGGCCCTTCGTAATCATCCCAATATACATTCATAGATCCGTTCGCTTGAACTTCAATAGCATTCAAATGCAATGTTTTGTGTGCAACAGAAACCGGTCCTTCAACTCCACAATCGTTAACTGCTGAAATACGGTATCTCCATGAGCGATCCATCGGTGAAGCAACGACATCATTGAACAAAGAAAGGTTTGTAAAATGAACGGTATCGATCCACATAAATGTGCCTGCCACGACATCCTCACGATAAATGTTGTAGTGTGAAATACCACTTAATTCGATCTTATCCCAAATAACCAAATTCGTTGTTGTGGCAGAGTCGACAGTGACAACACAAATATCCTGTCTCAGAGGTGCTCGTGTTCCTACTTGGAATGTTTTCTGTGCATAACACATTTGGTTGTTCCAACCTAGCCCACTGGCAACTGTGATTGTATAAGACCCTGCTTGTAAGTTAGTGTTATTTGCAGAACTATTACCATTCGACCATGTCCAGCTTTGTGGAAAAGTAGCCCCTCCAAATGGATCTTGCACGAAATTGATCATGATCGCTCCGTCATTCCCGTTACAAGAAGCATTGATAATGCTATCTTTTATGTCCACCGCTTGGTAATCGTCAATTTGATGTCCAAAAATTGCACTACAGTTGTTTTGGTCAGTGACCTGAACCTCATAGTAACCGTAAGGCACTCCTGTTAGATCTCCAGAAGTTTGACCCTGGCCAATCCAGTTGAAAGTATAAGGACTTTGTCCGCCATTATAGGTTCCATAGATCACTCCGTTTGAAACACCACAATCCGGGTCATAAGTCGTGAAAGTGGCAGTCAATGGTGCTGGCTCTGTCAATTCAAATGCTTCTGTAACCTGACAGTTATTGTTCAGATCAACTACCGTTACCCAATAAGAACCAGGTCCTAGATTGGTAATGTTGTTTGCTGCTGCACCATTCGACCAATATGCCAAATAGTTTGCTGGACCTGCAACTGTGATGCTGATACTTCCATCGTTAGCCCCATGACAAGAGATTGGGTTTACCGTTGGAGAAATATCAATCGATGAGGTTCCTACCCCGGCAAAACCAGTTACGTGACAGCCATATTGATCTGTAACATTGTAATAGTACGCTCCTGGATTTAATCCATTGATGGTAGCTGTGTTTTCTCCGGTCGACCATTCAACCGTGAATACAGTTGATGTACCCGGGGTGAAGTTCACAGTTGCTGAACCATCCGCTAGTCCACATGTTGCCGGATTCACCGTTGTTGCAGCAGTACCCACGGTGGCAAAAGTATAAGCGGCTGAAGTGTTCACAAAACAACCATTTACATTTACGCGGTATCCAATGATTCCCGCTGGAGAATTTTGGAATAATTCAATTCCATTTAAAGTGGTTCCATTTAGCGGGTTTCCATTCAATGTGAACTGTCCTTGGTCCACATAACTTACGTAGTTTGTAAGGTCAATAATGTTCTGATTGTTACAAAATACTGGAGATGTGGGTAAGAAGGTAACGTTCGGCGCTGGGCTGGTACCTAATGTTTGAATTGGTAAGCTCACGTTGAAATATCCCCAACCGTCTGTAACTGTCAGTATTAAATTTGAACTCCCTCCACTAGAAAGGTTAGAATAAACTGCAAATTTTGAGATCCCAACACCGCCAACAATTTCGAAACCAACTGGAACAACCTGGATGTTACTCATTACACCATTAAAATCATAAGTACTCGTTACTTTAACGGGCTCCCCATCATTGTCATAGATTTCGAGAGAGCTATAAACAAGGTTTTGTCCTATACAAAGTCCGGAATTTGGAGTTGCAGTTGGAGTGTTCAGGAACGGAACCTGATTCAACACTTTGATCACACCACCGCCGTTGGTGTTTGTAGAACGATAAAATGCACTTAAGTGTTTTGATTGCGCATTATCCAAACTCAAACGTGCACTGTTCGCATTCAAATAAGGGGCCATTGCTTCGATCTTAGGGCCAAGCGAATCCCATTGATTGGTACCGAGATCTTTGCGATAGACATAGAATTTGTCGTAATTGGCGTTGCCCTGACTAGCAAATTCTGAGATCATGAACACGTATGCCGGATTCTCGAGCATGAAATGATCTGAGTTACCAATTTGAAAACTCAAGGGAGCATCTGTTCCAGCAGTCGCATTTAAATTGTTTGTAGAAATCGCTTTCTCGTAGGCTAAATTATTGTTCAGGTCTTGTAGAATAACAACCGGTGGGTTTTGACCATTACCGGTGAAATGAAATGAAAAGTTTGCAGGAGGCGTTGTACCATTGAAAAATATTGATCCGTTGTTGGATCCTGATGTGTTGTAAGGACCAAACCCGGCAATTGCTCCTTGGTTTGCAACCCCAATTTTATTCACGCCATTTGCCAATCCTAAGAAAACCTTGCTGCTTGAACAATAAAGTTGAATGCCGCTGTAGTACATTGAGTTTAATGGGTTTACTACCGGAGTAACGTTTTGAGAAGTCCAAGTGTTACTTAAAACGTCGTATTCGTTCAAGTAGATTGTGCTACCATTGTCGGTATTCACTACATACATTTTACCATTTCCGGCCGATTTAAACTCCCAATTGGATCCCATCGATATAAAACCGGTTTGTGTTGCCAATCCTGTCACTTGGTTGGTTTGTGGATCAAAAACGTGCATGCGAAATTGATCGAAAGACCAGGTTACGAAGTAAATTTTTCCATTGTATCGTGTTGCCTGAAGTCCATTAGTGCTGAAGGCAGTTCCGTAAGTACTTACTTGTACCCACGTGTTGAGATCATTGTCGTAACGAGCAACATCCAAATACCAGCCAACGGAGTCATAGATCTGATATAATTTCCCATCGACCATAACTGCATCAGAGGGGCTCGTTGGGCTATCAAAATCCGGGTTGTTACTCAAGTCTTGCCAAGCATATTGTGCTGAAACAACAGAACTCATTAATAATCCGAATAGTAGTACTAACAGTTTCATTTTCATAAGAATTGATGTGGCCAAAAATATACAATAGAGGCAGTTCATTCTACTTCTATTGTATAGTTGACGAGGATTAATGATTAAATCGCCTAAATCGGGGTGTCTCTATCATTGTTTCACAAAACGTCGCGTCTCTGAACGGTCTCCGATTCGAATCAACAATAAATAGGTTCCAGATTCTAATTGGTCAATATTGATGTTGGACGTCAAACCTGAACTTACATTCGTGCTAACCACTTGTCCTGATAACGTCAGGATTTCCATGTACATCTCATTCGCTTCCAATTGTTCAATTGTCAATTGATTGTGAGCGGGGTTGGGATATACTTCGATAGCGCCCATGTACGTCTCATCAATACTGTTATTCGAATCTCCGGTTCCCTGTCCAGCACTGAAGGCTCCTTTATCTTTGTTGGAACGGGTAGTGTTGAAGTCTTGAGCCTTATAAATAACAGCAGTACAAAGATTGTTCAATTCAAGTTCAACCATGTAATCAAGTCCCGGTTCATTGAATGAAATTGCGTCATTATAAGTTATCGCCGTTACAGGAAGCGTTGCTGCCAACACCCATCCACTGGCATCGGTATATCTCCAAAGCTTTTGTTCGTTGTAATCAGTTGTTCCTTCATAGTTGTTCCAACTAATTTGAACACCTGAGCCTGGATTTAAAACATTCAATTGAATGGTACGGTGGGCAGGCGAAATAGGACCTTCAATCTCGCAGCCGTTAACAGCCGAAATACGATAACTCCACGAACGCACGATAGGTGAAGCTACCACATCATTGAACACCGAAAGGTTTGTTGCTTCTACCGTATCAATTTTGATGTATTCTCCGGGTAATGAAGTCTCTCGGTAAATGTTGTAATAAGCAATTCCGAACTGTTGAACAGGTTCCCAAACAACCAAGTTTGTTGTTGTTGCTGAATCTACTGTTACCACGCAAATTGGTTGCAATTCTGGAGCGACGATTGGAATGTTCCAGCCCTTGATCGCTCTACATCCTGTATTCGCAACGGTAAGTGTACAGATATAATTTGCAGGTGCTAAGTTCGCAATGTCTTCCGTAGTTGCGCCATTTGACCATTGAATTGATTCAATCGGGTCTGCAGTCCAAAGCCAAGGAGATACATCAATAGCACCAATATTAGAACCACATGTCGTTGGAGTAATTGTTCCGTAAAGATCAGCAGAATTATTCTCACTCATGTAGAATGTCTTGATCGTTTGACATCCGTTTTGATCTGTGATCGTTGCTGAATACATTCCAAATGGTACGTTGTTTACTACCGTTCCTAAGTCTCCTGTTGACCATGAAACGGAATAAGGTGTCACACCACCGGTTAGGTTGATGACCTCCATGATTCCATCTGCAAGGCCACAGTTTGGAAAAATGTAATTGGTTTCAGCAGTTAATTTTTCTGGTTCAGAGACTACAAAAGTTTTTGTTATCACACAACTTGAAGCATCTGAAATCTGAACCGTGTAGGCTCCAGCTTCTAAGTTTGTGATTGAAGCAGTGCTGTGTCCAGAACTCCACAAATAAGTGATTGGAGCAACCAAACCTGTAGGTGTTACAGAGATTGATCCGTTGCTTTGACCGAAGCATTGGACTGCCTGAATTACCGCCGTAGCATCAGCGCCTGTAAGGCCTACTTCAAATACAACGGTTTTGACACATTGATTTGCGTCCTCTAATGTATATGTGTACTGTCCAGCGCTCAAATTGGTAACAGAAGAAACATCTAAGTCACCAGTGCTCCATTGTTGATAATTGTAAGGAGTTAAACCACCAGTGATCGACACGGCAGCAGATCCATTACTTGCGCCGCATGATGCTGGAGTAGTTGAAACAGAAACAGCTGGACCGGCATGAGTAATAATTACCACATCAGAGCTCATCCAACATCCATTTACTGTGGTCTCATAGCTTAGGAATTCATATTGGTCTTGAATGAACGGGCTGTTATCCGTATCAAATTCTCCATTTGGGAATGATTGTTCGAGCGCGTTGCTGAAGAAGCTTCCGCCTGCAGGCGTCACGTAATCATTAAAATTGATCACACCGTTTCCAGAACAAATATGTAAGGTGTCATCTATCCATTGTGGTGACCCCGGGTTGATGATCGTAACAGCTGGCATTACGTATTGTATCGTGTCGAAACCATCTGTTATATTAAGCGTTAACGTAAATGTTCCGGATGTACCCACAGGACCTGCAATGTAAAAATCTTGCACTGTTCCATTCGATTGATTTAGACCAACATAAAGAGATGCAGGATCACATGCTAAGGTATTATCTGATGTAATTGAAAAGATGTTGATATTGTCGTAGTTTGCATCCGAAATACTTACATTGGAAAATATTGTGCTGTATGCGTTATTACAAACGGTTCCTTGCGTAATTGATCCCGGTATAACAGCCGGTGCGTCATTTGAAAGATAGAACTTGCGGTTCACTGAGTTATTATCAAAATAAGAAACACCAACACGCGAACCAAAAGCTGAATAACCCATACGGTAGCCAGAAGCTTGGGTTGCAATTCCATTGAAAGTGAAATCACCAATCGTATCGGTAGCAAAGGTGTTTAAATCTTCTTTGATAACCATTAGATCTTGAACCGCACTCGATCCGTCATACAACACCCCAAAATGGTAAAGACCATCGATTTCTGATAGAGTTACAGGGGGTTCGTAAGAGGTGGAAACAAAGGTAGTAATGGACTGTGAAACTGAGGTGCCCGTCAAATCGTAAGTAAAGCGCATGTTTGTTCCTGTTACACGCGTATTAATTGAAATATTATTCGCAACGGTGTTATATCCTATCATTACTTCTTGTGCCGAAGTTGTAGAAGTCCCGGGAACAATTCCCAAACTGCTGTTGTCATAAGTATACGCCGTTGACATATCACTCGGCACTTTCAATAAATACAAGTTGTGGCTGGTCTCAAATCCACTGAACGCAACGAAAACCGTGTCAAATCGCTCTACCATGTCAAATGTGTTAACATTTGCACCACCCGCCGGAATTGTTAATGATGTGGTGGCTGAATTACTCAAATCGATTTGTGTCAAAATGGTGTTTACCATGGATATGTCACGGTGTAAGAAATAAGCATGGGTCGCCCCTGCAGAAACCACAAAATCGTATTTCGTATTGCTGTTGTAGTTTGTGATGAAATTTGCTGCTAATTGATTGACCGTTCCACCACTAATTTTGAAGATCTTGAACAAAGGTTGAGGAGTGGGATCAGCTGTTTTTACAGAAAAATAAATGTCATTTCCTATTTTATGTGAATTGATCTGCTGAAAACCGCCGTATACTAATTCTTGATATACGGGTGTCCAGGCTCCTCCAATAAATTGATCAACATATAAATAGTAATCGGTACCGTTGAATTGAATATATGCACTATAGACCTTGCCATCATCACTTAACATGATGTTACCGGAACCCGCAGTTACAGTGCCACTGCTAGGGTTTGCCGGAGTGCTGGGAATCTCTTTGAATAATGTTTGTGAGAATCCTGAAATAGAAATCAAGAAACCAAACAAAAGGGGCAAGTGTTTCATAGTGATCAATTGTTTGAATGCAAATCTAGTGAATAGCATCTAATTTTCAGATAATTATATATTACCATTGAATGAATGGTTGTGTTCAATGAGTCGATTGTCAGGTCTGATCAAGCAAATAAGGCGCGCAAAACTTCATCAATCCGTGAGCATTGAATGAGTTCGATCTGATAATTGGCAGCATCAATTCCTTTGTTGTAACTCGAAATGATGATCTTCTCAAAGCCCAATTTTTCAGCCTCACGGATGCGTTGATCAATGCGGTTTACTGGGCGGATCTCACCTGAAAGCCCCACCTCTGCTGAACAACAGATCTGTCGGGATATCGCTAAGTCAGCATTACTTGAAAGCACAGCGGCTACTACCGCTAGATCAATGGCCGGATCATCCACGCGAATTCCTCCGGCAATGTTTAAGAACACATCTTTTGCGCCTAGTTTGAAACCGCATCGCTTCTCCATAACCGCCAATAACATGTTCAATCTGCGTAAATCGAATCCAGTTGATGAACGCTGAGGAGTTCCATACGCTGCAGTGCTCACCAAAGCTTGTACTTCGATCAATAAGGGACGGACTCCTTCCAAGGTTGCAGCAATCGCTACACCGCTTAATCCGGTGTCACCACTCGATATCAATATTTCTGAAGGGTTTTCAACGGCTCTTAATCCACTTCCGGCCATTTCGTAGATTCCAAGTTCGTTGGTGCTTCCAAAGCGATTTTTCATTCCGCGCAACAAACGATAAACATGATGTTGATCCCCCTCAAATTGAAGTACTGCATCCACCATGTGTTCCAGTACTTTTGGGCCGGCTAAACTTCCTTCTTTCGTGATATGTCCGATAATAAAAACGGGAATTTCTGTCATTTTCGCATAACGCAGTAGTTGAGCTGTACACTCGCGGATTTGAGAAATACTCCCGGGGGCACTTTCAATTTGAGAACTAAACAACGTTTGAATGGAATCGATGATCAGGAGGTTCGGAGAAGTTTCTTCTGCTTGCTTGAAGATGTTTTGGATATTCGTTTCGGTCAAAATGAAACATTCCTTGTTGTGTTCACCGATTCGCTCTGCGCGCATTTTGATCTGTTGCTCACTTTCTTCTCCGGAAACATAGAGCACTTTCATCTGAACTTGAACCGCCAATTGCAACAGTAAGGTAGATTTTCCGATTCCCGGTTCGCCTCCAAAAAGGATTAATGAGCCCGGAACAATCCCTCCACCCAAAACCCTGTTGATCTCAGGATCTGGTAAAACAATGCGACGTTGACCATTCGTTTCTATAGTTTGAAGCGCCTGTGCCTTGGCTGTTCTTCCGGATGAGGTAGAAAAGGCGACGATCTGTGGCAACTGTTTCTCTACCAATTCTTCCACAAACGTATTCCATTCGCCACAACTTGGACATTTTCCTAACCATTTCGGGGCTTCATACCCACAATTTTGACAAAAAAATGCTGTTTTTACCTTGGCCATGGTTCACTGAATGTTTGCTTTTACGAATGTACAACTTTAATCTATTGACAAAAAAAAGACCGCAACGATTTCGCTGCGGTCTTCTGAATCATTAAGTTTTCTTATTATTTCACAATGAACGATTTCGTTGCACGTCCAAGTGTTGTATCTAAAGTCACAAAATAAACTCCTTTTGCCAAGCCCGTAATACATACTTGCTCATTCATTTCTGAAGTTTCCATTTGTTTCAACACCTGACCAGCAGCGGATAAGACCGTGATCGTTTTTGCTCCTTCGATATCGCCTAATGCAATTGTCAAATCTTTATCCGTTGGGTTCGGATAGATGCTCCATTTTTCTCCTAATAGATCAGTCAATCCGGCACCTGACAAACAGAATGTAAATTCGATCGAGTCACCAAAATCAACATTGTTTTGATCGATTTCTGCCAAAACTTGGTTACTTGCGTCCGTCAATTGGAATGAACCTGAAATTGAACACCAAGTACTGCTTGCCATTCCATCACCGTAGTCATCGTAGAACGTCAATTTATAACATCCCTCAGATAAACAGTACGAGTTATTTACTGTTGTTCCACTTGCGGTTTGTGTGTATGGCCCACCATTATAGAATACTGTTGCACCTGTAGTATCGCGAATAAACCAAGTTACTTCGTCGCCATAACAGTCTGTATTCAATGCAAAGTCTACCGTTAAAGCATTCACGATGGTTGTGAAAGATGAGCTGGTAACATCATTCCCCGCGTTCATATCTGCACTTCCATTAGCAGAAGTGATCTGTGCACTGAATGTATGTGCACCACCTGCCAAAGTTTGAGATGGCAAGTTGATCACGGCTGTTTGGTATTGAGCCAAGTTTCCAGACCAGTTGTAAACCAATCCGGTAGAGCCATCGTAGCCGTAGTTGATCACGGCTTGAGTCAAAGGATCAGAACCGCTGTTGATGATGGTAATGCTTGGAGTTACACTGGCAGCACAGATCGTACCGGATACACCTTGCGGTGAATTTAGTCCCGCGTCTAACGAAACACCCGGGCCTGATGGATCTACACCATCGATCTCTGTAGCACCGGAATTACTTGGATCTAACCAATATTTCAATTGTGTAGCATTTGTTCCGCCACCCAACCATGAAGTGTAGATTTTTCCGTACTCGTCTGATAATTGACTTGCACCACATGCTGAAGCACCTCCGTGCAATTGTCCAACAACGCGGTGGTTTTGATCAAACAAAGGAGAACCTGAAGAACCTCCCTCTGTTACCCCGTCGTCCCAACTCGTAACTCCCCAGTGGCTGTTTGCCGGAGATGAGCCAAATGTGGTCGAGATCAAAGGCGTGTTTTCAAAAGAGATTTTTTTTATGTCGCCTGAAGGATGGTGAATACCAACCGCAGATGTTGCCGGGGTATTCGTTGCGTTCCACCCATTGTAGTATACTCCCCAAGCTGGGTCCGGCGCAGCATTCAATTCCGTTAACGTGAAATCTGAAGGTGCATAATTTGCACGTAATACACCACCATTTACGTTCATGTTAGTTGGACCATTGTTACTTGTTCCATTTGCTGTTGCACAAATCGCATTTGCAGCTGTACGTTCCCAACGGAAACGGAAGACCCATCCACCCGGTGAAGTTCCACAGTGATTCGCAGAAAGGAAATACGGTATGATTGTTCCAGAGGTATTGTTAATCAATGATCCTGTACAGAAACCGCCGCCATTCATCATCATGGCAACTGAATTGCGTTGGTTTTCCCAACCAGCACTAATTGGACAGTTCACGTCATAGTTACAGTCGCCTGAATCACCGATAGCTTTCAGCTCTTCTTCTAAATCGATGTAACCGTGAACAACAGTGCCTAAAGTAAGAATAGATGTCCCTGCCTCGTTAGCCGGCTCCACCAATTCGATCACCAAAACGTCGTCATGGATTAATTCAGTTCCCAACATGTTGTTAATGTTGTTGTTCAAACTGGTATGGGCACCAACAAATTCTGTTTTGTTGCCATCGAACAAATACATGCGGGCATTGGAAGACAACTTGAACTGAGAAAAGATCAGATTGATTGAATAGGCACCGTCTGATTGAATCGTCAATTGGCGCAACACATCCCCATTTGGTAAGATAGTTACATCTGCTGTTTGCATGACGTTAATATCCACAGTCATTTCTTTACCAAAGCGCATGTTTTTTTCCAAAGATGTTGCTCTGCGTTGATATTCATTTGCCGCTTCTGTGACATTATCAACCGGTTCCATGTAAACCGTTTTTTTACTTACACCTACCTTTTCTTTCCATGAAATAGGTGTTCCTAATTGCTGAACTTGTGCATCCAATTGAAATGCAGCAAGTAATAGGGCAACAGCGAGTATTCGTTTTTTCATAAGTTATAATTGGAGCGTTATTGCTTTACTACACGTTTAATGCTGCATCCTCTTGGAGGAGTAACAGCTTGTTTTACCGGATTTCCACCCAAATATTCTTGGATGGCATTCAATAGGAACGGCTCGTCTTGTTTGCGCTTTCCGTCAACAGTATTGTCAATTGCTCCGGTGTAGATCAGTTTCATTTCTTTATCAAAAACATACACATGTGGTGTTGTTTTCGCGCCACATGCATCGGCAAGTTCGTGTTGGTTGTCAGTTACATACGGCATTACGTAACCCTTTTCAGCTGCACGTTTTTTCATGGCCTCCAACGAGTCGTCACCACCTCTTTTGGCTTCATTCGAATTCACTAAAACAAAGCCCATCTTTACTGCAGATGCGCGATTCGCCAAAAGGTTGTATTGACCTTCCCAGCCAACAAAATTGTCACTACCCACAACAAACGGACAAGTATTACATGAAAAAACGACCACAATACCATTTTCTTGTTTGAGATCATTCAGACTGTATTCCTTTCCGTCTACAGCCATCATTTTACGATCGGCCAATGGTGCAACATCACCAATGCTTAACGTTTTTAGTTCTTCCACCGGAAGCACAAAGGCCATCGCGCTTATTGCAACTAAAAATAAAAAGCCAATTGTTCGTTTCATTTGCTTGAGCGGTTTAAAAATATACTTGATAAAATGTAACTTTATCCGTCTTTCTTATTTTGGAAAGCACAAGTTACCTTTTATTCGCGAGATGATGAAATTTACCGGTTTACTTTTTTTATTGATCAGTGGAATGCTGCGGGCGCAATCTTTTACGCTGCCTGAGCAAGAAAAGACCTATTATGATGTGGTAGAGTGGAAAGGTGTCGGTGCTTTGGTTTTAAGTAAGATTCCAACTGAACCTCGCGCTCAGGTTAAGGTTACAATGGTGCAAGGTGAGGGAAAAAGTACCTGGGAACAAGTGTTCAACCCCATGGTTGAGGAGGTGTATTACATTGCTGAAGAAGGAGGAAAATATGTGTATTTCTTGGAAAGTTTAGAGCCAAAATCAGGGAAGATTTTCTTTCATCAAGTGAGTATTGCCGGCAATGTAAAATCTACTAATACTGTGTTCAAGCCAGCGCTGGACAAATTGGGAAAATACAACCTGGAGGATATGACTGTGGTTGACATCTTGAATACCGACAAGTCCTTGGTTTATTTGTTCCGTCATGAAAACAAAGAAAAAAAGACGTATTCTACCATTGCTGTAAGTATGACGCACCACAACTTCTTGTGTTACGCGACATTGATTTCTGAAAATGTTGCAGCATCTTCAAAGATCGAAGACATGGTTTCTTGGTACGTGGCTGGTGAAAATGCGGAGAATATCGTTTACGCTGCCCGCACACATGCGTCCAAAGGTTCTGGCTGGAATGTAAAGGAAGTATCCCCAAAAGGTGTAGAAGTGAATACGTTTACAATTTCTAACAATGGATTGAATTTCATGGAACACAGTCGCGTTGGTTTTGGCAGACGTGGAAGCGCCTTGCTAAATCGAGTTGAGCCATTAGAAAAAGGAACTCTGATCTATGCAAATGGTCGCTACTATGTTTCGGGTATTGAGTTGAATGGAACAAATGCTTCTTTGACAACCTATGTTTGGGAAAACGACAAGTGGAACAAAGTGGCAAGTTCACCTTTGAAAAACTATCAAGCCAAAAAGGGTATTAGCATGGGATATATGCCTACAAAAGAAGGAATCGGACTATTTGTAAAACAACAAGTAGGTGAGGGACATTTCCATTATTTCAATAATACTGAAGGAACGATCGGGTCTAATATTCAACAACAAACCAGTAATCCAAGCCGAATGCTCAATGCGGAAAATCCTGCTAATTTTGTGGTCGCTTTGACGGACAAATGGTTGTGGTTGGATCGCAAACAATTCCCGGTAAAAGGCATCTTAAACTTAGCATATACGCAACGATGATAATTGGCATTTGTGGTGGTAGTGGTTCAGGTAAAACAACCTTGTTAAAACGGTTGGCGACCCGATTCGGTGAATGGAAACCTACGGTCTTCTCTATGGACAACTATTACCTGCCTATCGAAGATCAGTATCGGGATGAGAATGGTGAAGTGAACTTCGACCTTCCGACGGCTTTGGATAAAGTACAGCTGGTTCAAGATTTACGTCGTTTAAAGAATGGCGAGTCAATTGAGGTTAAAGAATACCATTTTAACGCTCCTCCTGGAAAGAATGTGTTGATTACTCTGGATCCATCTGAGATAATTATTGTGGAGGGATTGTTTCTGTTTGAATACCGTGAGGTGCGCGAAATGCTCGATTTTTCCATCTTCATGGACGTTGATCCTCAAGTGCAACTCGATCGACGCCTATACCGCGATCAGGAAACCAGAGGTTATTCTCGCGAAGCCATCCTGTATCAGTGGAATAACCACGTTCTTCCATGTTTTGAAAAATTCTTGTTACCTTACAAGGATGAAGCGGACTTTTTGTTCAATAATGATCATCAAGCAGATCAAGAATTTGAACGACTATTGGAAGTCCTCGTTCCAAGAATGTCATGGTTGAGCGTGTAAGATCAGTTCTCATTAAATATGCACATGGTTGGGCCTTTTTGGCTGTGCTTTTGGTATTGTCGGGACTCAAGATCTCTGTTGAACCATCTAAGCGCAACTACCTCAACACCTTTCAAGATGCTTTTTATGAGCAGGAGCGTCAACTAGATCGACTGAGTAATGCCCTTAAGAAAGATTGGCGGTCGCTTGATGAAAATGCATTTGCTGAAAAGTACAAACCGAGAAATACGCCCTTTTTTGTTTCTATCTATCGGAATGATTCCTTAATCTATTGGAACAACAATGAACTACCAATCAATGCATTTGCTGATCTGCATTTTCCATCAGAAGGATTGACGCAACTCCAAAATGGTTGGTATTACAGTCAGCTTTCCAAAATAGGATCAGTCGTCATTGTGTCTAGTTTTGGAATACAAAGGACCTATCCTTATGAGAATGATCAGCTAAAGAACACTTTTTTCGCGCCTTTTCCGCAAGCCAAAGCCCTGATTGGATTCAATAAAACGGATGAGCATGTGGTGAAAAATCTCAAGGGCGAATCGCTGTTTCAATTGGAATTAGACACAACAAAAAACAAAGATCACTCACAGGTTCTGATGTTTTTCCTGATTCTTCTTTGTATTGTTATTGTTTGGCACTTTCTGCTAAGTAGATCACAAAAATGGTGGTGGCGTGCTCTTGTCGCTGGACTCGTTCTGTTATTTGCCTTCGTTTCTAACTCCGTCAACGTCTTTGCTTGGATGAGCAACGCAGAACTCTTCGATTCGCAGCTCTTAGCCTTGAATGAATGGATTCCAAATTTGGGTGAGTTGATGTTTAAAGCCTTATTGTTTGCGCTTTTCATGCTGAGTATACTCGGTATCAAATGGAAAAAACTGAACCAAATACTGCTTTTTCTTTCGGGAGCGATCATACCGGCAGGAATTCTTATCATGCCTCGTTTGGCCATATCCTTGATCGAGAACAGCACGATTCCTTTAGAGCTAAGTACCATCTTAGAGTTGAATCAATTCACGTTCTATGTACTTGCCTTGCTGTTTTCAGGAGTAGTTCTTTTTGGTTATATGCTCCATCTGTTGTTCAAGCAATGGTGCGCTTTACAAGTCAGATCCATCGATCTTGTCTTTGTCACTTGGTTGCTCATTACGGCGTTTACGCAGTTTCAGATGGGCATTGTCTCTTGGGATGTCCTATTGTGGCCATCATTACTCGTCATTCTAATCTATGCTATTCATAGATTAGATCGGGGTTCGTGGACTTTTACTGCGAATTTACTTGCCCTGCTTATTGCAGCAGCAGCAACGGCTGTAAACATTCAAAAGGAATGGGGGAAGAAGGAACGTCAAGAGCGTGAATTGTATGCGAATGAATTGGCAGATAATCGCGATATAACGGCGGAAATGGAATTTATCCTGGCGCGCGAGAAATTGAATGAAGAGGTCTATTTGAATCGCCTTTTTAATGTGGACGAACAGCCAACGTTCAACGAACTTAAGGAGGCCATGGAGAGAAGGATCTTTAATGGATATTGGGAACGATTTGATATTGACCTTTATTATTTCCGCTCCTTTGTAAATCCAACGATGAATGGTTTTAGTGAACGTGAATTTGAGGAGTTGATCGAAGCGCACGGGGATCGATCAGATATTGACAGTAACCTTTATTTCATTCGAGATTTTACGAGCCAGTTTAGTTATGTTTTCAGACATCAGATCGTCAGTAAGAACGGAGAGGTTATTCCGATCTATGGAACCTTGAAATCGAAGAAAATTCCGGAAGAGATTGGGTTTCCGCGCTTACTCATTTCGCAACAGGCAAACGTTTTCGAATCTTTGGAGGCTTATTCTATTGCGAAGTATTACAAAGGGCGATTGATCACGAATTATGGCGACTACAGCTATCCTATCCGTCTTGCACGTCTTTTCCGAGGAAATAAGTCAGATCATTTTTGGTTCGAATCAGATGGATACAGTCATTTCGTATTAAGAAAATCGCCGGAAGATGCCATTGTACTTTCTCGCGAAGTGCCTACAATTCTTAGCTTGATCACTACAATTGCGTTCTTATTGGTTGGAACAGGAGCAGTTTTCGCGGTAGTTGTATTCGCAAGAATGCGATTTATACGAAAGGGCCAATCAAGGAACATTCCATTGGCAACACGTATCCAGTTGGTAATGATTGGTTTGGTGTTCGTATCACTTCTAGGATTCAGTGTAGGGTCGAGTAGGTTTGTGAACGACCAGTATGGGGATTATACCAATGATATTATTCGAGAAAAGATACGTTCCGTGAATCGGGAAGGCTTGCAATGGTTTGAAAAGAACGCAGATAGTTCAGTTGTATGGACGAGAGATGAATTGGCCTATCAATTGCGAAATTGGTCACAGATTTTCATTACTGATCTGAATGTGTATAGCGTAGACGGTCATTTGATAGCTTCATCACGTCCTAAGATCTACAACATTGGGTTATTGGGTGAACAAATGGATCCAGATGCTATGATAGCGCTAAGGCAAGAAAAGCGTTCCGAGTTCATACACGAAGAGTTTATTGGAAATTTGTCTTATCTATCGGCATACGTTCCGGTGATCAATAAGAACGGCCAAATGTTGGGCTTTTTGAATCTACAGCATTTTGATCAACAGAATGTGTTCGAGGCACAAGTTCAGCGCTTCTTCATGGCGATTGTGAATGTATTCATGCTCTTGTTGGTCTTATCCATTATTGGGGCAATTGTCGTTTCAAATTGGATAACCTCACCGCTACGTTTAGTGCGTAGAAGTTTTGCGAATGTTGCTTTAGGAAAACGAAACCAACCTATCGTTTACAATAGCACGGATGAAATCGGAGAGTTGGTTGCCGAATACAACAATAAGATCAAAGAAATTGAAGCAGCTGCGAAACAATTGGCCCAAACCGAGCGTGAATCCGCATGGCGTGAAATGGCGAAACAAGTCGCACATGAGATCAAGAATCCGTTGACTCCAATGAAGTTGAGTGTTCAACAATTGCAGCGCGTGTTCGATCCAAATGATCCTAAAGCGAAAGAAAAATTACACAAAGTTTCCTTGTCTATTATCGAGCAAATCGATGCACTGACGCACATTGCAAATGCCTTTTCTTCATTTGCCAAGTTGCCGCAGCCGCATATGGAACACATTGATCTGATCGAGTTGTTGCGTTCGATTGATGCGCTGTATGGTGCTAATCAAGAAATTGATTGGGGATGTGATTTCAATCAGGAGGATTCCTGTTTGGTGAATGGCGACAGGGACATGTTATTACGTGTTCTAAATAACGTTGTGACCAATGGTATCCAGGCAGTTCCATTCGATAGAAAGGCAAACATTCGTTTAGTGTTTAAAACGACTGGGGATGAAGCTATTGTTGATATCATTGATAACGGTTCAGGGATTCCTGAAGATCAATTGCAACGCATTTTTGAACCTTATTTTACCACCAAAAGTACAGGCACTGGTTTGGGTTTGGCTATGGTTAGACAAATCTTAGAAAGTCACGGTGGAAATATTTCAGTAAATGCCACCTCGGTAAAGGGCACGGAGATCAGAATTGTTTTACCAAGGGTTTAGCGTGTTGAACCGTGAAATATGTTGGGTTTAAAGTGGTGTTTTTCTATGCGTTTGGAGGGTTATCCGTTCGTTTGATTACTTGGTTTTGACGGAATTTCATAACAAGGACTTGGAATTTCACGATCAACTTAGTCAAGTATCGTCAAAATCTTAGTTCCATTTCTCGTGACAAATACCTTGTAGATATAAGATTACATAAAAAAACCCCGGTTGCTCGTGCAACCGGGGTTAAGACGTTTGAGTTATCTAACGATTATTTTGTAACAACTACGTTGAAACGGCTAGAAGTACCATTAGCATACTCCAAAGAGAATACATAAGTACCAGCGTTCATTCCAGCTACGTTAGTTGTAAATTGACCGTTGTTAATTTTAACTGAACCAGTAGATACTGTACGACCAGCCAAATCAGTTACTGTCAATGTAGCATCTCCAGATACGTTCACTTTAACAGTGATCACATCTTTAGATGGGTTTGGATATGCAGCAGCTTCAACCAAGTTCTCGTTTACATTCAAATCAGTTGCAGTGTGCAAAGCCAAAGATGGAGAAATTCCAAATCCGATTGACCAAGTTGTACCGTCGTTACGCAATGGGAAACGTAGCAAGTCATCTTGAGATACATTGTAATCGTAAACATCTGCAGTAGAGAACGCCAAGTACAATTTAGGCTCGAATGAATTCAAACAGATCAAGTAAGTTTGATCGTCGTTGAAACGGTAGAAAGGAGCACCAGTGTTTGCATCTTCAATTGGAATAAAGATAGTAGTTTCTTCATCTTCACCTGGGAATACGTAAGAACCAGTAGCAACTTCGTTCAAAGCATCGAATGTTCCATTCGTTTGTGTGATGTCTGCATCGTTCCACTCGTAGATAGAAAGAGCAACTTCAAAACCAGTCAAATCAACTGTTGCAGTATCAGCTACACCAATGGCAAATCCACCGAAGTATGCTCCGTCAGTTGCAACGCGGCTAGCATTTGCATCTTTCAATGCCATACAAGACTCGAATTGAGAAGTAGGCAATGTGTTTGCGCGGTAGTAACCATCAACGTGAACAGTAGTCGCAGTATCTTCGTGAACCAAAGACCACAAGTTACCCAAGTTGAAAGTGTAAGATGAAACGTTATCAGCAGCAAACTGATCAGTTACCCCGTAAGTTACATTGTAAGAAACAACGTACTCACCAGCTTGGTAAGTAGCTAATGCTAAAGCTGGAGTAGTAAAGTAAGCTGAATCACCAGAGAAGATATCTGCTGGAGTAGAAGTTTGGCTGTATACTTGAACACCGTCACGAGTAACTACAGTGTTAACAGCAACACCAGTTTGGTCGTTTTGTCCATAGTTGTAAACCCATGCTCCGAAAGGAACTGTAAGGTCAGTCGCGTTTTGCGCCAAAGCCAATGGCTTTGCACCAAACTCTGCACGCAACACTTTGTTGTCGAATACAGATACATCATCACCGAAGTAACCAGTTTTGTCACCGATGAAAGCAACAACGTCATCACCATTGTTCATAGCGTTAACGATAGCATCACCAGTAGAAGCTTGAACAAACACAACTGGAATAGTAACAGAAGCACCTTCAGTACCACCATTCATGTTTACCAAAGTCTCGTCACGGTTCCAAATAATAACCGCAACTGCACCTGCGTTTTGTGCGTTCAATGCTTTCACACCGAATCCACATTGTCCACGACGGATCAACGCAATTTTACCAGTCAAATCGTTCATTGTAGAACCACTACATCCGTAAGCAGAAGAGTCGATTCCGTAGCTGTCGATTCCAGGTGTACCATCATCAACAAGCATTACAGTGTCAAGTACTTGAACACCTGCCAAGTTAGCTAGGCCCCAAGAAGAACCGTCACCATTACTGGTAAAGTCATAGAACCCTCCAATGCTAGCAGGAGCTTCAACGTTGAAGATAACCTGAGACATTGCAGAGAATCCTGTCAATACCAATCCTAAAGAAAGTATTAGTTTTCTCATAACATAAGTAAATTTAAAGATGGGTTAAAGATACGGAAATGAATTGTCAAATTCCAAATTATATATCAAGGTAAATTTTGGGGTAAGGTAAAGATTACTTGATATTTGGCTAAAAAAGAAAAGCCCGCTGGGATAATCCGGCGGGCTTTAATCTTTATTAAGTGTACGCTTATTCTGCTGTAACCATTGCTTTCAAGAACTCGCGGTTCATGCGTGCAATGTTCTCCAAAGAGATTCCTTTCGGACACTCAACCTCACATGCTCCAGTGTTCGTACAGTTTCCGAATCCTTCTTCGTCCATCTGCTTTACCATGTTCAATACGCGGTTTTGAGCCTCCACTTTTCCTTGAGGTAATAACGCCAACTGTGATACTTTCGCAGAAACGAATAGCATCGCAGAAGCGTTTTTACATGTTGCAACACATGCTCCACATCCAATGCATGTAGCTGCTTCGAAAGCTTTGTCTGCATCTGCTTTTGGAACTGGAATTGCATTTGCATCCATTGTACGACCAGAAGTGTTCACCGAAACGAATCCTCCGGCTTGCATGATACGGTCAAATGCTGAACGATCCACTACCAAGTCCTTTATTACAGGGAACGCTTTCGCTCTCCATGGTTCAACATAAATGGTTTCACCATCCTTGAATTTACGCATGTGCAATTGACAGGTAGTTACGCCGCGGTCTGGACCGTGTGCCTCTCCGTTAATGTATAATGAACACATACCACAAATACCTTCACGACAATCGTGATCGAATGCGATTGGTTCTTTGCGCTCGTTTACCAATTGCTCATTCAATTGGTCCAACATTTCCAGGAAGGAACTGTCTGTAGAAACGTTATCCAATTTGTACGTTTCCATACTTCCCTTAGCATTGGCGTTTTTCTGACGCCAGATCTTTAGGTTAATATTGATAGTTTTTGATGCCATTTTGAATATTTTTATTTAACCGGTACCGCTGGTATGCGATGCATCGCATACCAACTAACCGTCAATTATTTATAATTTCTCGCTGCGATCTTAATGAATTCGTAATTCAACGCTTCCTTGTGCAAGTTAGAATCTTTCGCATTCATTCCTTTGTACTCCCAAGCGGCTACATACTTGTAGTTCTCATCATCGCGAAGTGTTTCTCCTTCTGCATCTTGATATTCTTCACGGAAGTGACCACCACAAGATTCGTTGCGCTCCAAAGCGTCACGTGCCATCAATTGACCCAATTCCATGAAGTCAGCAACGCGAAGCGCTTTCTCCAATTCTTGGTTCAGTTCATTATCATCTCCCGGAACGAATACATCTTTGTAGAATTCCTCTCGCAATACCGCGATCTCCTCAATAGCTTCAGACAAACCTTGTGCGTTACGACCCATTCCAACTTTGTTCCACATGATCAAACCAAGTTTCTTGTGGAAGTAGTCTACTGATTTCGATCCATTGTTGTTCAAGAAACGATCGATCTGGTCGCGAACGTTTTTCTCAGCTTCCAAGAACTCCGGTGCATCTGTAGCGATTTTACCGGTACGGATATCATCTGCAAGGTAATCAGAAACTGTGTAAGGCAAAACGAAATATCCATCTGCCAGACCTTGCATCAAAGCGGATGCACCCAAACGGTTAGCTCCGTGATCTGAGAAATTCGCCTCTCCAGCCACGAAACATCCAGGGATTGTTGATTGCAAATTATAATCTACCCACAAACCACCCATTGTGTAGTGAACTGCCGGATAGATCTTCATCGGAGTTTCGTATGGATTCTCATCGGTGATCTTTTCGTACATCTGGAATAAGTTTCCGTACTTGCTTTCCACCCATTTTTTACCCAATTCGATCACTTTCTCCTCAGATGGATTGTGGTCTCCTGAAGCAAATGCTGCCTGACGACCTTTGTTTTTGATCTCTGTAGAGAAGTCTAGATATACACCTTCATTCGTGTCGTTAGCCTCAATTCCATAGCCTGCATCACAACGCTCTTTTGCTGCGCGAGACGCTACGTCACGAGGAACCAAGTTACCAAATGCCGGGTAACGACGCTCTAAGTAATAATCTCTATCTTCTTCTGCAATTTCGGTTGGCTTTAAACGACCTGCGCGAATTGCTTCTGCATCTTCTTTTTTCTTTGGAACCCAGATACGACCAGAGTTACGCAAAGATTCCGACATCAATGTCAATTTAGACTGGTTTGTTCCGTGTACCGGAATACATGTCGGGTGGATCTGCACATAACAAGGATTTGCGAAGTACGCCCCACGTTTGTGTGCTTTCCATGCTGCGGTAACGTTAGATCCCATAGCGTTTGTTGACAAGAAGTATACGTTTCCGTAACCTCCTGTACACAAGATCACCGCATGCGCAGAGTGGCGCTCCAATTCTCCTGTCACCAAGTTGCGTGCAATGATTCCGCGTGCTTTCCCGTCAACAACAACCAAGTCCAACATTTCGTGGCGGTTGTACATTTGAACACGTCCCAAACCGATTTGGCGAGACAATGCTGAGTAAGCACCCAACAACAATTGTTGTCCTGTTTGACCCGCTGCGTAGAATGTACGTTGTACCTGTGTACCACCGAATGAACGGTTGTCAAGCAAACCTCCATACTCACGTGCGAAAGGAACTCCTTGTGCTACACATTGGTCAATGATGTTCCCGGAAACTTCCGCCAAACGGTGAACGTTTGCTTCGCGTGCACGGTAGTCACCACCTTTGATGGTATCGTAAAACAAACGGTAAATAGAGTCACCGTCGTTTTGGTAGTTCTTTGCTGCGTTGATACCTCCTTGTGCCGCAATCGAGTGCGCACGACGTGGTGAATCTTGGAAAGCAAATGCCTTAACATTGTATCCCATTTCACCGAAAGAAGCTGCAGCAGATGCTCCTGCCAAACCTGTTCCTACAACAATGATGTCGATTTTAGGACGGTTGTTTGGAGCAACCAATTTCAAATGATTTTTATGATTGGTCCATTTCTCAGCGATCGAACCAGCTGGTATTTTAGAATCTAATACAGACATATCTCGAAATGTTTTTTATTATCGTAAATAAAGCATGATCGGAATGATTGCAAAGGCTGCAGGGATCAAGACAGAAAATGCACGTCCCACAAGTGTAATCATTGGTGCGTAGCGCTTATTGCGCAATCCAAGTGACTGGAATGCTGAAGCAAATCCGTGCCACAAGTGGAAAGACAATACCACCATCGCCAAAACGTAAAGTAGAGTAGCGATCAAACCTGTCTCTGATTCTTTGCTAAAGAAGTTCACTGTTAATGTGTACAAGTCTTTATAACCTTCACCCATTTTCACATCAACACCTTTTGCATAAAGCTGTGTATGGTCTTTAACCTCAACCTGATCTGCCGGCATGTAATCACCAGAAGTTGTCAAATACAAATTGATCTTTTGCTCAGCCATTCCCATCATTGGGTTTCCTGGAACTGTGATCTCTTTAGTGTGCAAAGGCAAATCTTGCGCAACCTTCATGCGGTACCAGAAATTAGCCATGTGCGTTACAATGAACACCAAGATCAAAGTTCCCAAGATCGCCATGTAGCGTGAAGCTGCACTTGAATTTGCTCCCGGGTTGTTGTACGCATAATTCTGAGGACGCGCCTTTTTGTTTTGTACTGCCAACATCAATCCATCAACAGCGTGGAAAATGATGGAAATGTAAGTTAGGTACGACATCACTTTGATGAAAATGTTGTGTCCCATGAAATAAGCATACTCGTTGAATGCACGCTTTGCATCTTCACCTGCTGTAGCTAAAAGCTGCAAATTCCCCAATAGGTGACCTACCAGAAACAAGCAAAGAAATAGACCCGTCAATGCCATCCAATATTTCTTGGCAATGGACGATTTTAAGATCGCTGATTTACTCATACTAAGTTAAATTTTATCAAACACCGCAAATTTAATCGCTATAACAAACCAATCGGAAAAAGGGTTCTTATTTAGACTGAATTTAGATTGCGAGTTATCTATTTGAAAATCAATAATTAAAAGTTAATTAACGGTTCTATGGTGATCAACTCCACTGGAATTGAATCATTTTTTCCTGATTTCTAATAGCCCTCAACCCCTTGTTTGCGCAAAACTGCTGCTGCGCGAATGGCATAAAATGCAAGGTAAACGAAGCAAACTACACCCACCACATAACTGAATCGAATACCTAAAACATCATTCGAAGCCAAGGCGCCTTGCACCAATGAAAGAATTCCTCCGCCCATGATCATCATTACTAAGAATCCCGATCCTTGGTTGGTGTGTTTTCCCAATCCGGCAATCGCCAGTGTAAAAATACATGGCCAAAGCGTGCTGCAGAACAATCCAACACTAATAAACGCATAAACAGCAACAATGCCCGTTGTGAACATTCCGATCAACAATGAAATGATTCCTAAGAATGAGAACAATAAAAGCTGACGTGCCGGATTTCCTTTTGAAAGTAGGTCTGCCACGATCAACACCAAGATCACAAATGGATAATAATAAAAGGGTGTAACATCATTTTTTACCAGAACATTGATCAGTAAGAACAACCCGAAAGCTAGATAAGGCAGTGCAATTCCCAACACGCGTTGTGTTGCAGGACTTGTTTGGAATGCGCCTGCAGCAGATGTCCATCTACCGATCATCAAACTGGCCCAAAACAAACTGACAAAAGGCGCAACATTTTCGCTCTTCATGCCCATCGTTTGCTTCAAATATTCTCCCAAATTACCTGCTGTAGCCACTTCCACACCTACATACATAAAAATGGCGATCATTCCCATCCACAATTGCGGATATTGAATTGCCGATCCTGATTTGGTTTCTTCTTCAGCTTGCATCGAGGTAGTCAAATGATTCGGAATGGATGAAAGCTTGAATAACAAGGCAGCTACCAAAAATGCTCCTCCCAAGATCAAATATGGAATTTTAATGCTTTCAATACCGATACTGCTGCTGTCACCTTTAGCAGAACCGAAAATGGCCAAGGAGATCAAAACAGGTCCGATCGTTGTTCCAATATTGTTGATCCCACCTGCTAAGCTAAGGCGCTGAGACCCTTTGGATGGATCACCCAAATTGATCGCAAGTGGATTGGCTGCCGTTTGTTGTAGGGAGAATCCCAGGCCTACGATAAACAATCCGGAAATCATGATCCCAAATGATTCACTATTCGCTGCTGGAATGAATAACAAAGTCCCCAAAGCAGAAATGACCAAGCCTAATGCGATCCCGTTTTTATAACCCAAACGGCTCAAGATATCGCGTTTCATTACTAGCGATAAAACGAAATATAAGATCGACCCGATGGTGTAGGCCACATAAAAAGCAAAGTTGATCATTTGTGTTTGCCACTGCTCAAGGTGCAATTGTTCACGAAAAACAGGGATCAAAATGTCGTTGGAGGCGGCTACGAATCCCCAAAAGAAAAAGACACTCACTAAGGTTGCAAAGGCACCAACTGAAGATTTATTAGTTTGCATAAGTCCAGAAATCTGGCACAATATAGCGAGAAAATCTGCTGACTCATCGTGTCAACAAATACAGCAGGTTAAATTGTGATCGCCCTACTTGGATTCCAAAAGCTGTTTTGCATCGTGGATCAGCTGGTCCACTTCGTGACTGTCCGTTCCATCGTAGTAACCGCGAATTTGTCGTTCTCCGTCCACCAATACAAAATAGTTCGTGTGAATGAAATCGGATCCAACATCCCCTTGATTGGCGGCTTCGGCTGGTTTAAGTACAAAGAAACTACGACGTGCCAAGCGATAAAGATCTTCTTTTTTACCGGTCAGGAAATGCCAAACAGTGTTATTGGCACCGTGTGCTTTGGCATAACGCGCCATCTGTGCTACTGTATCGGTTTCTGGGTCAACGGTGAAACTGACAATGCGGAAATTTTCCTGATCTTTCATGGCAGACTGTACGCGCTGCATTTGGGCATTCATCTTCGGACAGATCGTGCCACAGGTTGTGAAGAAATATTCAGCAACATATACCTTTCCTTTTAACTGATCTGAACCATACGGTTTTCCTGTTTGATCTGTAAAAGAAAATGCCCCGATGGTATGGCCAAAACCCTGACGAACCAAGTCGCGATCCACCATTTCCGGTTGAATGTCAATGGGATTGTAAATTTTCAAAGGTTTTTCTTCTCTCGGTTTGGTCATGAAATAGGCAATGAACACTCCGACCACAAATATCAACCCGACTAGAATTACGCGTAACATATCCGGAAATTTCCTACAAATTTACTTACTTCGTTCTTAAATTGATGTGTATGCGCCTACTTTTCCTGATCTTGTTTTTTTGTTCACATACCACGTTTGCACAGCTTTCAGAAAGCAAATGGCTCATCAGCGGCGTTTATCACGCAGGAACGGTGGATTCCACGTCGTATTGGGGACTTGGAGCTCGTGGTGAATGGCGGGTACATGATCGCTTTAGCCTGAATTATAACCTGGAACGTATCGGGCGACGGGACAATATTTCACACTGGCATTCTTCTGCAGGAAGTTTTTTGGGTCCTCCATTGATCATTTTCGGATTGATCAGCAGTGCGGACAATGAATTCTTCAATCTAGGAGGTTGGGGAACAGCATTAGGTATTCTGGCGCTTATCGCACCAGATGGAGCAAGTTTTCACATTCCTTATCGCTTTAATTGGGAGTTTTCGCCCTATGCCAACGTCCTTGGTGTGGATTTCATGAAGAACCGAAATAATGATAAATTCTACATCCGTTATGGGGCTTCATTTGGCGTAAAGACTAGTTACTGGATGGAGAATAATTGGACGCTTCAAGGTTTTGTGGAAACACGAAAAGTGGCCGGTGTGAACTGGAGTTTTGGAGGAGGGCTTGGTATTGGTTATTCCTTCGGAACCAGAGATTAACCTTCTCCTAATCTAAAAGTGTATTGCAAAACAATCGTACGAGGCGACTCTATTTTCAATGGACGTAGCGAATAACTTCGATTGAAAATGTTGGTGCTGATCAAGGATAGTTTGTGTTTTTTCCCAAAATCGTAAGACATGCGGGCATCGATCACCAAATTCCCCTTGCGGTTAGCAGCAAAAAAGTCCATATAGCGGATATCTTGGATGTAAGGCGCTTGCATTGTGAAATCTTCGAATTCTTTGATGATGCGATCCATGTTGATGATCTTACTGAAGTATTTGGCCGTAATACCAATGCCGAACTTTTTGTTGTAAGTAAAGTTGAGATCAGCTTTGATGTTGTGTAAAAATCGGTATTTCAAAACACGTGATGCGGAATCTAAAGATGTGGAATTGTAACTGAATTGACGGTTGAAATCGTCAACAGCATACACGTAATCCGGATTCAAGGTTTGAGGTAACAGGTAATTATAGCCTACCATAAACTCCCATTCATCTTTTTTACCAACCTTTCCTTTACCCGCAATAGAAGCATCTATTCCTTTTACCTCAGAATTTCCGGTGTTCAGGAATTTAAATCCGGCAAATGAAACCGGATTGGCAACATCCCATATACCAAACATGTACTCGATGGTGTTTTCATAACGCTGATAGAATAGTGCTAAGTCCAGGAACCCCATCCAGTCTCCCATTTTAAATCCTTGTTTCACACCTATTTCAGCATTCCAACTATATTCTGGTTTTAGATTGGGATTTGGGAATACACCAAAATTACCAACACCAGTTTTGATATAGCGTTCTGTAATAGTTGGAAATCGATAACCCTGACCATAAGAAGCTCTTAAAAAAGTGGCTTTACCAATTTGGTAATTGGTTCCAAAGCGCAATATGGGCTGTGATGCGGTAATGCTGTCGTTCAAAGCAAAATGTTCAGCGCGTGCTCCGGCTGAAAGCAACCAGCGTTTCGTCAATTTTTTCTCTAATTGTACATAACCCGACATGTTCAGCATATTGTTGAACGGACTTCCGCTTCCTGCATAGATGTTTGCATAAGAATGCGTGTATTGTGAGGATACACCACCAATGATCTCTAAGGGCAGGCTATCAAAAAAGGAAGTCTTCAACTGGTAATCTCCATAAAGCACAGTGCTTTGGTTGCTTTGGTTCGCCGACATGTCATTGATCGTGCGCATCAAACGGGTTCGCAAAGCGTGCTTTATTCTTTTTCCTGAATAAATTATGAATGGGTCGAGATTTCCAATTGTTTGGTCTTGCAAAAATACGGCCCCGGGATAAGCGCGGTACAAACCGCTGGTGTCATTCAACCAGGCAAAGACCATATTGGATTGCGCCAACATACCATTTCCATTTAAACCAGCCTGCAGGTTTTTGATTCGTTTGAATCGATAAGCTATGTTGAAATTTGCTCTTGCCCGCATGGAGTACATGTCTTTCGCCGCAAAATTCGAGATGGTGTCGGCAATTACAAGACTGTCTGTTTGCGGTGGACCAATATAACCACGATCGTAATTGAAGTTACCACCAAAGACCAAATCCCAATTTCCTTTTTTGACGGAGTGCAACAAGTTTACTCCGGAAATCAGCGGCGCTTTATCGTACCAATTTGCAAAATGCTTGAACGGATCGCTATAGAATCCGGAATACAAAATGATCTTGGACTGTGGAACCGCTGTGGGATAAGCCGTGCGAATATTGATCGATCCGGATAGCGCAGAGGCTCCGGACAATACCGAAGCTGCACCTTTGATGACCTCTACTTGATGAATGTTTTCGATCGGGATAAATCCCCATTCCGGTCTGCCTGCATCACCCGAAAGCATAGGCATGTCGTCCACTAAAACAGCAACTTTGGATCCCACGCCAAACGTGAAACCACTTCCGCCACGAATTTGTGGTTCGCCATCTAAAATGTTTAAGCCCGGTGTTTGATCCAGGGCCGTTTCGATACTTCTGGTATTCCGGTTTTCAATCGTTGATGCCTTGACCACTTCTAACGAAACGGTTTGTTCTTCCAGTTTGTGGTCAAATTTTCCCACCTGGATCACGACTTCTTCAATGTTAGCCTCTCCGTAAGAAAACTGAAATTGAAAATCGATCGCTGAACGACCTGTAGGATCTAGGACGACCGTATCAGAAGGATAATCCGCAAAGCGAAAAACCAGCGTCGTTTTTTCCGATAAGCCAAACTCCACGCGCCCCGTAGAATCGGCGATCAACGGCGTTTTATTCGGCAATAAGTAGACAAAAGCACTCATTGCCGGTTGGCGATCTTCATCCGTAAGCAGGATACGCACCGGTGTTACTGTTTGCGAAAATCCCCAAAAAGGGAACAAACAACTAACTAGAAGTAATCGAAGCGGGTTCAAAATTAGAATCGAACAGCCATTTTACGGGTGAAGTTACCTGCACTCGTTGTTACTTGTACAATCACGATTTGCTCTTGAGAAACTGCCGCTTTTTCGTCAATGCTTCCTTGGAACAATTGTTTTCCGTCCAATGAATAAACAGTGTATTGACCAGCTACATTTTCGGTGTTTTCGATCGAAATCTCTCCGTTTTGTGTTTTGATTGGCAAGCTGAACGATTCTTCTACAACAGAAGCACCACTGCCGTTGTAAATCAATTCTACATCGTCAATGAATAATTGATCGTTGTCACTTCCACCACCCGGCGTTTTATTGGTTGTAAACGTTAAAAGGATGTACTGTGTTGAAGAAGCTGGCCCGCTGTAGGTAAAAGGCACAGCAATGCGCATCCATCCGTTTGCAGTTTTGAAATTGCGAATCGCAGTGGCTACCACATGAGAGGTAGAACCGCCATCAATAGGATCGCGCAGGTCATAAGCATCATGTAAAATAGCACTTACACGTGCAGAATCAGTCCCAGATCCATTTGCAGGAACAAATTTTGCCCAAAAAACCAATGAATCCGGATCAACAGTAAGAGCCTCTGAAAAATTAGCATCAGCAGTTACTGAAGCGTTGTAATTTTCGGAATTTGCCGGTTGAGCACTACCCATGTTTATTTTTCCAAGGGTTAAATTTCCGTTTGCAACAACACCTAAAACTGAATTAGAAAAGATGTTTGCAGATTTGGTTCCAGTAGTTCCGGGACGAACATCTGTTGAAGACTGACATTGATCTCCGGCTGCCCAACTCATAAATCCGCCGGCAGATAAAAAACTGTTCCAATTTGTTGGCTCTTCTCCAGAGGAAACGGTTTCCCAAGATTCCATATTTCCATTGCCAATTTGTGTTTGGTTCCAGCCAATAAGAGGCAGTATACCCACTGATAAAGCAAGTAGTGATTTTTTCATGTGTGTAGTTCTTTTACTGGTTTAGTAATTCGAAGATAAGTAAATTCAATGAAACAGCTGAAGTTGTATCGTCATTAAAAGATTATGCAACCATAATATCAATGAAACAGCGTACCAAGCGAAAAGTGTTATTTTTGAACTATGCGGAAAAAATTGTTGGCAGAATTGTGCACGGTTCCAGGTGCTCCCGGATTTGAAGAGCCGATTAGAAAAGTGGTGTTGCGCGAATTGGAAGGGCTTTGCGATGAGGTAAAGCTGGATAACATGGGGAATGTTTATGCCATTCGTCGTGGTAAATCAGATAAAGCAGCGATGATCGGTGCTCACATGGATGAGATCGGTTTTATGGTAACTCACATTGATGATAAAGGATTTATCCGATTTACGACTTTGGGTGGTTTCGACCCGAAAACCTTGACAGCACAGCGCGTAATCGTTCACGGCAAAGAAGACATCATTGGTGTAATGGCTTCCAAGCCAATTCATGTCATGTCACAAGATGAACGCAATAAAGTGGCGAAACTCTCGGATTACTTCATTGATACGGGGCTTCCGGCTGAAAAAGTAAAAGAATTAGTGGCCATTGGCGATCCGGTAACCCGCGAACGTTCATTCATTGAAATGGGTGATTGTTTCAATTGTAAATCCCTCGATAATCGTTTGGCAGTTTTTATTGCCATCGAGGTCTTGCGTTTATTGGAAGGCAAACAGCTTCCGAACGATGTGTACATGGTATTCACCGTACAGGAGGAAGTTGGTATTCGCGGTGCTAATGCGGCGGCTATGGCCATCAATCCGCACTATGGTTTCGGTTTGGATACAACAATTGCTTTTGATCTTCCTGGAGCCGCAGCACATGAAATGATCACCAAATTGGGCGAAGGAACTGCTATTAAGATCATGGATGCGTCTACCATTTGTGATGTGCGCATGGTGCGCTACATGAAAGAAGTAGCCGGAAGAAACAACATAAAATGGCAAGCAGAGATCTTGACAGCCGGAGGGACAGATACTGCGGGAATTCAGCGCATGTCGCCTGGAGGCTCTATTGCTGGAGCAGTTTCTATTCCAACGCGCCATTTGCATCAGGTGATCGAAATGGCCCACAAAGATGATATTCAAGCAAGTATTGACCTTTTGGCAGCTTGTTTGCTAGAATTAGATCAATTTAACGAAACATATTGAAGATGAAAACACTAGTTTTTACCATAATCACTTTAGGTTTTGTCGGAATTTCTTGCAATTGGCAGGAAAATGATCGTCCGGAAAAAAAGATCACGCTGGAGCCCTACTCCGGTCGTTCGATCGTTTTTTATAACGTCGAGAACCTGTTTGATACGATCGATCAGCCGAATGTGCAAGACGAGGATTTCTTGCCGAACGGTAAGTTGCAATGGAATTCTCAACGCTATCGCTTGAAATTAGAGCATATTGTTGAGGCTGTTACGATGAATTTGACAGAAAACCCGTTATTGATAGGATTGGTAGAGATCGAAAATGGATCTGTATTGAAGGATCTTGCAAAAACAGGAAGATTAGCAGAAACAACTTATCGCTTGGCACACAAAGAATCTCCAGATGCTCGTGGAATCGATTGTGCTTTGCTTTACGATGAAAATCGATTCAAACCTTTGGTGATTGCCAACTTGGCGGTTACGATCGATTCTATTCCCGACTTCAAAACACGCGATGTCTTGTATGTGAAAGGCGAATTATACGGTAAAAAACAAGTGCACATCTTCGTGAATCACTGGCCGTCTCGTCGTGGTGGAGAAAAAGAATCGGAGATCAAACGCATCCGTGCAGCACAAGTGGCGCGTGAAAAGATCGATGCCATCTTGAAGGAAAATCCTAAGGCAAACATCATTTTGATGGGCGACTTTAACGATCATCCAAATGACATTTCTATGGAACAAACCTTGGGTGCAAAGCCGATCACTGACAAAAAAGCTCAGCTGTATAATTTGTTGTATGATGACCATCTAGCCGGAAAAGGAACGCATTCTTACCAAGGAAAATGGGGTGTTTTGGATCAGTTTGTGGTTTCTCGTTCCCTGTATAAAGGACGAAAAGGGATCAAACTTGCAACGAAAGATGCCAAGATCGTATATGAAGAGAAATTGCTCTACACACAAAGCGATGGTTCAAAAAAACCTTCTACAACCTATGGCGGAAACAAGTATTATGGTGGATACTCGGATCATTTACCCATTCAATTGCAATTGAAATAGAATTCCGTATCTTCAACGAGCCCGTTATCGCCTATGAAAACAGTTGCTTTTACAACCGCACAATTCGTCAAGATCGAGTATGAGCTTGCATCACCGGCAGTTCGAGCGGTAGCGTCGTTTTTGGACATATTGACCTTGTTCATCTATATGATGATCATGTCAGTTATCCTGAACATCAGTTTGTTTCAGTCGGGCATGGGTATGGATGGGGCAGAAGCCTTGAATACTTTTTTGATCAGCATTCCATGGTTACTTTATTCTCCGATTATTGAATTCCTCACAAATGGTCGTTCCCTGGGAAAATTGGTAATGGGGATTCGCGTTGTTAAAGCCAATGGCGAAACAGCTGGCTTACGCGAATATTTTACCAGATGGATCTTTCGGGTGGTCGATTTATGGGTGGGAGGTTTTGGTTTTCTAGCCTTATTACTTTCCGGAACTACTGAAAAACGTCAGCGTTTGGGAGACATCATGGCAGATACTGTTGTGATCCGCGTACGCGACACGCAAACCTACACCTTATCTGATGTGTTGAATATCAAGAATACAGATAACCACGTTGCGACGTATCCTGAAGTCATTCGCTTTTCCGACGAGGACATGTTGTTGATCAAAAACACCATACTTCGAGTACAACGCTATCCCAACGACGAAACGCGGAAGTTTGCAATCGAATTGGCACACGAAACAGCGCGACTGATCGGTTTGGAGGAAACACCTCAAAAAAAGATGGAGTTCCTAAGAACGGTCTTGCAGGATTACGTAGTTTTAACCCGATAATTCTGATTCATGGGTCAATTAGTGATTGTTCCAACGCCTGTTGGAAACCTAGAAGATATTACCTTGCGCGCAATTCGCATGCTGCAAGAAGCTGCAGTGATCTACGCAGAGGATACGCGTACCACTAAGAAATTGTTGGGTCACTTGGAAATTTCCGGGAAGCAATTAGTTGCTTTTCACGCGCACAATGAACACAAACAATTGGAGCGCTGTGTACAAACAGTACGCGAAAATGAGATCACTGTTCTGGTCTCTGATGCCGGTACTCCAGGAATTTCGGACCCGGGATTTTTACTTGTGCGGGCCTGTGTTGAAGCTCAATTAGCCGTAACTTGTTTACCAGGTCCTACAGCTTTTGTTCCTGCTTTGGTTGGTAGTGGCTTCCCCTGTGATCGTTTTGTTTACGAAGGTTTTTTACCACATAAGAAAGGCCGACAAACAAAATGGTTGTCGATAAAAGAGGAAGACAGAACAGTGGTGTTTTACGAATCACCGCATCGAATTCAAAAAGCCTTGGAAGAATGTGTGGAATTGCTGGGTCCGGACCGTCAGGTGTGTATCGCGCGCGAGATTTCGAAAATGTTTGAAGAATTTATCCGAGGGAATGCAGGTGAAGTATTAGAACGGATCAAGCAACATCCGTTAAAAGGTGAGATCGTATTGATCGTGAAAGGAGTGTAAACATGATGCAAACAGAAGCATTTGTATTGATAAAAAAAGGAGAGGCCGGTCAAGCCTTTCAGAAACAGACCATCTCGCTGAAAGATCCCGAAAAGCACGAGGTTCGAATTGCTGTTGCTGCCTTCGGTTTGAACTATGCCGATGTAATGGCGAGACGTGGATTGTACCGAGAAGCTCCGCCCATGCCGTGCGTGATCGGGTATGAAGTAGTGGGTATGATTGAGGCTGTTGGTTCAGATGTTGATCAGACGCTCATCGGAAAACGCGTGGTTGCTTTTTGTCGTTTTGGAGCTTATGCGAAACATGTGGTAACTCCGGCGTATGCCTGCGCAGAAATAGAAGGATTATCGGATGCAACGGCCTTAGCGCTTGCCACACAAGGAGTAACGGCCCATTACATGTTGCACCGCAGCGCAAATATTTATCCGGGCGAACGGGTCTTGATCCATGCAGCAGCTGGTGGTGTTGGCAATTTGCTGATCCAAATGGCGAAGAATCGGGGTGCATTTGTTATTGCCAAAGTGAGTTCAGACGCCAAAGCCGAACGATGCTTACAGTTAGGAGCTGATGCGGCAGTGAATTACAAAAAAGAACCTTACGATCAGGCAGTTCAAAACATCCTGAAGACTGAGCGTTTGGATGCCAGTTTCAACCCGGTTGCCGGAAGTACTTTTAAGAAAGACTGGGCTTTGTTGGGTACTGGCGGTAGATTGGTGTTGTTTGGGGGATCAGAATTGGGAAAAGGAACGTTTGGAATTTTTACCACTTTGGGGTTCGTTTGGAGAATGGGCTTCGTGATCCCAATTGGATTAATGATGCGTTCTAAGAGCATGATCGGGGTGAATATGCTCAAGGTTGCTGATAACAAACAACACGTTCTGACGCAGTGCATGCAGGAAGTGGTGGAAATGGCGAAAAAAGGCGAAATTGATCCGCTGATCGGTAACGAATTCAACGAGGATGCGTTTGTTGAAGCACACGACTTGCTGGAATCCGGGAAATCGATTGGAAAATTGATCGTACGTTGGAGCTAATTGGCTAATTTTACAGACATGAAACAGGTACTTGGTTTGGTTGTTTTGTTGAGCTTGTGGGGATGTATTGAACATAGTCCGAATGAAGTACGTCCAACCTTGACACAACAAGCAGAGACGAAGTTCATCCAACAAAAAACCTACAAAGGCTACCGCATATTTGAAGGCAAGATCCCATGTGCTGATTGCTCGGGCATTCAACAGCGTCTTGTTTTGAAAGGAGATACACTTGGAATTTACCGATTGACAGAAGTGTATAAAGATGCCTCTGAAGATGGTGACGCAACGATCATTTCTACCGGCGAATGGCAGTTGGTGCGCTCTGAAAAAACGAAAGAAAAGCAGTTGGTACTTTCGCAAGGACATTTAGGCGATTCTGTCCGCATCCAATTATTCTTTTGGTCAACGAACAAGATCCGTTTACTAGAAGACGACGGTGAGAAGATCCAGAGTTCGTTGAATTATACCTTGAAATTGACCAAACAGGCGAAATAAAGAATTAGTCCCACTTCATGTGATTATTCAATTGGTATTCGGGTACGGCAGGTATTTCGTATCCATTGAACACTTCCATTGTTCCGTCTGTATAATGAACAACTGGAGTTCCATTTACCGTTACGATCCAGATATTTTCGGCAGGCTTGAATTCAAATAGCAAACTGTTTTCACGTGGATATCCCCATTTGTAATCTATGTCATAAGTAACGTAATTCGATCTTTCTAACTGTAAATACCCACTAAAATTGGGTAACACGGACTGAAAAACAGAGTCAATCCAGGCAAGGCTGTATAAATTGGAACAGCCATATACACCATATACAAAACCGTTACCAGTAATGAAACGTCGTTTTTTGAGCCCCATTTCTCGGAATAAACTATCGATGCGACTTTGAAATTGCTTATACTGAACTTCATTCAAATTCAGTTGATAGCGAAACTCATCTATGGAATCCTTCACTTCTTGCATTTGGAAATTAGGTTGTTCTGTCATCAGGTATTCAAGCGTTCGCTTGAGGAGATCAGCTCGTTTTTCAACGTCTTTTTTGTTTAGAGCCATTGGTTTTGGAGACAGGTTTTTTGAAAGCGCTGTGATCGTCATGGGGAAAACGGCCTTCCGAAGTGCCGGTTCCAGAGGTTGTAGTACTTGAGGCTTGATCACCAAACAGCTTGAATCGCGCAAGCCTAGTTTGTAATGACATTTTTTAAGTACTATACCCAAACTGTCTTGTTCGATCCACCAGCCGCGTAAAGAATCATTCAAAAAATGCTTCTCGGATTTTAAATTGCCATTTGGCCAAAAAGCAAAATTGCCGCGTTCGTCACCGGAAAGCAAAATTTTGCTGATCATAACTCCCTGCTGTGAATATTGCTTGACCTCTTGGTTCTGAACTCCTGCTATGAGCTGATTTTTACTTTCAGATTGCAGTTGATGGTTTGCATAATAGGCACGGTGTTCCGACCATTGATCTTTGGATCTGTTCAAGCTAATCGTCTGTAGCCAACCATCTTCATAGAACAAGGCAGAAAGCGTGTCGTTTTGAGGGCGTAAAAAGATCTTCTGTTTCAATTGCCCATTCGGATACCACTGATAATAGGCTGTGCGTTCATTCGGACCATGTTCGAAAAGTGTTTTTTCCTTGAATTGACCATTGTCATAAAACTCATGGTGGAAACCAACGCCGTTCTTAGCGATCATCTTTTCATAGATCAACAATCCTGTTTTCGAATACCGTTTTTCATGACCAGTAGGCCAGTAATAAGCATCGCCGTAATTGATGGTAATCCAAAGTGTTCCATCCTCGTAATATTCCACCCAATTCCCAATAGAAATACCATTTTCAAAATAGCGTTTGGAAGCCAGTTTTCCGTTCGGATAGTGATAAATGAATTCGCCCCAGGGCTGACCATCCTTGTAGTTTCCTCGCTGAATTTCAACACCATTTTCGGCATACATGATGTACAATCCGGTTTGTGTGTGGGTGAGTGACGGATAATCTGTGATGATGAATTCGTGGTGTTTAACACTTTGCAATTTTCCGTTGGGGTGATAGGTAAGCTCGGGACCGAAAAGAACACTTACATCACAGTATCCATCTGCGTCAATCAAATGATCCGGTCTTTTTGGATATCCGGCATCAATGATCTCTTGATGGGTCAGATTACGGTAATAGTGTACAGAATACAAAACGCCGTTGCGATAGTTCTCTTCACGCCAGCATCGCTTCTTATTTTTATCTAAGTAAAAGGTCTTTTTGAGCTCCAGTTTACTTTGTGGAGATTTATATACCAATTGTGCAATGACGGAATCTCTTTTGACTCGTTTGAATTCAGAATAAATTTCGTTTGATCCAAAATCGTACAAGCGTTCTACTTGAAGTTGTCCATTTTTAAATTCGCGGTATTCATAAGGTTTACCATTAACTGTTTTCTGACAAACACCTTCACGTAATTGTTTTGGATCATAGTTTTGGTGAAAGGTGGAGAAGTAATACAAGCCACCTCGCTTTTGATAGCTATCGAAGGTGCAATCTTGAGAAAAACCGAGTTTTCCCCATATTAGAGATCCCAAAGTGAGTAGAAAAATAAGCCTGTGTTGAATCATGAATCGTTTTACAATTTAGGAAAACATTGGTTCAATCTATTCATGATGAAAGCGCTTAAAAGTTTATTCTTGAACGATATATTTTTCCCGCTTGTTGGAATCATTAGTCCAGATTTCAAGTATTGTCTGAGTCTTATTCCATTTTCCCGCTTGAAAAGTATAGGTCGTCTTCAGCTCAAAGTTCGAGAGTTTGGGAAGTTTTAAATAGACTTCTTGCGAAATACCTTCAGGTAGTCCCCACATCCGTTCTTTATCCAAGCGTCCGGATGTCAGTAATACCAACTGTTCTTCGTCAACCACTTGTTTGATCTCGGCAACGCGCGTGCTCCATTTTGATCCCAGATCTTCGTCTCCGTTGATCCAACAATCAGCATTTTTTAATTGGATCACTTGTTTTAAATCCTGGTAATCGATGAAGTAGACGTTTTCATAGATTGGCCAGTATTCATCTACAGAAACACCATTGGCAACTCCACCATGAATGATAAAAAGAGGTAAACCACTCGGTAATTCTATAAGACTATCAATGCCGCTTGCTCGTTGAAAACTGCCTTGATAATTGACCACCAAATTGAATTGCTTGATTTTCCAAGTCTCATTTTTTTCGAGTAAAGCCAAACTTAACATACCCGATACAAAACGTCCGGTCAATTCATAATCCGGTCCGGTGGAAAAAGACAGCAAACTGTACGATTTATCATCAGCGCCCTGAAAGTCTAATTGACCAATCAACTGCGTGTAGTTTATCTCGAGTGGTAGTTTCTCAAAAGTTATTTCTTGCCCTTCTGAATTGTTCTCGTCTAATACACTGATCTTCTCACAACTAGAGCACTTCCAATAGCTCAAGGAATAAAAGTCATTGTAATTCCAATCATCCGGACCGCTTGGTTTGGTAAAGATCTGTTCCTGAACTAAGTCCCGATTCAAGGAGTCAGCACCAAAATCCAGCGAACGCAGACGCGATATGTTAAACGAAATATCCTTTGGTTCCGTAAAAACCATTGAATCAGAGGCCACATTAGTTGAAGCCACCGGATATTCAGGTATTGGATCAAATTTGGCCCCAAACAACCCACAAGAAGAGACCACCCAAAGTGTGACAACTATATAAATGTGGTTTTTAAGGCGTTTCATGAAATCGAATTCACTTCACATCAATTCCCAACTCTTTCAATTGCGCTTCGTCAATTGGAGCAGGAGCGTCGATCATGACATCGCGACCGCTGTTGTTTTTCGGGAACGCAATGTAATCGCGAATAGAATCTGAACCGCCCATGGTTGCCACTAAGCGATCTAAACCAAAAGCCAATCCACCGTGCGGCGGCGCACCAAATTCAAAGGCATTCATTAAGAACCCGAATTGTGCCTGTGCTTGTTCCGGTGTAAATCCAAGTAATTCAAACATACGTGCTTGTAAGTCGCGGTCGTGAATACGAATCGAACCACCACCCAACTCGACGCCGTTCATGGCTAAGTCATAAGCATTAGCGCGCACTTTTCCGGGTTCTGTTGCGATGAGATCGAAATCTTCCGGCTTTGGAGAAGTGAACGGGTGGTGCATGGCATGGTAACGTCCGCTTTCTTCGTCCCATTCCAATAAGGGGAAGTCTAAGACCCAAAGTGGTGCGAATTTGTTTGGATCGCGCAAGCCCAATTCAGTTCCCATACGCAAACGCAATTCGTTCATTTGCTTGCGTGTTTTATCCAGATCACCGCTCAAAACAAAGATCAAATCGCCTGCTTTCGCTCCAGTTAATTCGGCCCATACTTTCAGCGCTGCTTCATCGTAAAATTTATCTACAGAACTTTTGAAGGTCCCGTCAGCATTGCATTTTACATAGACCAAGCCTTTAGCACCGATCTGTGGACGTTTTACCCATTCAGTGATCTCGTCCAACTGCTTGCGTGTATATTCACTTGCTCCTGGAACGGCAATTCCGATCACCGCCTCGGCGCTATCAAACACCACAAAATCTTTTCCGGCAGTTGCTGCTTTCAAATCAGCAAACTCCATCCCAAAGCGGATATCCGGTTTGTCTGATCCATATTTTGCCATCGCTTCTGCATAATCCATACGCGGGAATGGACCATCAAATTCAATTCCTTTCACTGTTTTGAAGAGGTGTTTCACCAATCCTTCGAAGGTGTTTAGAATGTCTTCTTGCTCCACAAAGGCCATTTCACAGTCGATCTGCGTAAACTCCGGCTGGCGGTCAGCACGAAGATCTTCATCGCGGAAACACTTTACAATCTGATAGTAGCGGTCGAAACCAGATACCATGAGCAATTGCTTGAAGGTTTGTGGCGACTGCGGTAAAGCATAGAATTCTCCTTGGTTCATGCGTGATGGCACTACGAAATCACGTGCACCTTCAGGAGTAGACTTGATGAGGTAAGGCGTTTCCACGTCCCAGAATCCTTGAGCGTCTAAGTATTTTCTTGTTTCTAAAGCCACACGGTTACGCAACATCAATTTCTGTTGCACCGGATTTCTGCGCAAGTCTAAGTAACGGTATTGCGCGCGTAATTCATCTCCACCATCTGTTTCATCCTCAATGGTGAAAGGCGGTGTTTTAGCAGCGTTCAGGATCGTTAATTCACTCACTTGAATTTCAATATCTCCCGTAGGCAAGTTAGCATTCTTACTTGCACGTTCGATGATCGTTCCTTTGGCTTGGATCACGAATTCTCGTCCCAACTTGCGTGCTTGCATGCACAGATCTGCATTTTCTTCCAAGTTAAATGCCAATTGGGTAATTCCATAACGATCACGCAAGTCTACGAAGGTCATTCCTCCCAAATCGCGTGAACGTTGAACCCATCCTGCTAGTGTAACTTGTTGTCCGATGTGTGTAGCGCGTAATTCGCCACAAGTATGTGATCTGTACATAAACGAAAAATTATCGGCTGCAAAGATAGCTTTTTCTGGCACACGCTGAGCGCAGCTTCACAAGCAGTTTGGACGCGTTTTTAAAGCTGTTCCTTCGTTTTGTTACATACAAAAATGATTTTTTTATCTCGATTAACACAAAGAAAATCAAATAGATAGAAAAATTATTTAAAAAAATTGCATCCCAGCTGTAACAAAAATGTGACTTGAAGGTCTTACGACTGAAACACCCGATGACGGGTTGGAAAAAGAAAACAATTAGAAAAAGATAAAGTTATGAAAACAGTAATGACAAGTGTGTTGGCATTTTTACTGATGGGAAGTTTGAATGCACAAGAGGATCCGGATACAACGCGATTCAAATTAGGGGGAAGTGAGGTGATCGTTATTTCACCAAAAGGTTCTGAAGTGAAAGTTGAGGAAGGCGATACAATTAATGCTGAACCGGATGAAGAGGAATTGGAATCCATCGAGGCACATTGGGCAGGTTTGGAATTTGGTCCAACACTCCTTTTGAACAGCAGTATGAAATCAAGCTTTCCAAATGATCCGCAGTGGGAGAATGATCCGGGCAAATCTTTCAGTTGGAATCTGAACGTATTGGAACACAAGTTCCCAATCTACAAGAATTATGTGGGAATCACTACAGGTTTAGGGTTTAACTGGACACAAATTGGATTGAAACAGTACAATTTGAATTATTCTGTGGATTCTTTGTGGGTAGTTACGGATTCAGTGAATGATTACAAGAAGAACAAATTACGCGCAATTTACCTTACAGCGCCATTGATGTTGGAATTCTGTACTTCAGATGACGGTGACAAGGGATTTTACTTGGCAGCAGGGGTGATTGGTGGTGTGCGTATCGGTTCAAGCACAAAAGCCGTGATCGAATCGGATAAGAACGAAGCTAAAGTGCGCAACCGCGGAACCTATGGCTTGAACGCTTTCCGCTTGGATGCCGCTGTGAAGTTAGGATATAAAGATTGGGGTGTGTTTGCAAACTACAACGTATTGCCGATGTTTGACACCGATAAAACAGCAGCTGTTTACCCGTTGACATTTGGATTATCGTATAATTTTTAGGTGAGCTCAGAGTAGCATAAGTAGTAACACAAGTCAAGAAGGGGTCTTCGCAAGAGGACCTCTTTTTGTTTTGGCCTGTTCCAGTTAAAGATTCTCTGCTTTTAACGAGTTATGTAAGCAGATTTGCTAAATTTGAAATTCATAGTTCGAAACACATCATGCGTTATTGGGTTTTCATCGTTTTCTTGAGTCTGACTGCAACATTTGTGCAAGCACAGAACAAGTGTTCGTGTGATCCCATCGAGTCGTTTGTTAAGAAACGCGATTTCGATTCAATTTCAAGCTATGAACCACGCAATTTACTGCGTGAATCGTGGAATTTTTCTAAGATGCCTGCCCCTCGTTGCAAAGCATTTTCTCACCACCTGCGCGCCGAGTACCATTTGTCAAAAGGTCAATTGACTACTGCTGAAAAATACCTGGAACGCGAACGCTTTATTTTAGATAGTCTGCGTTGTCAACGTGCCTCGTTTATAGAGAATTATATTGGTTATGGGGAATTATACCTCAAAAAAGGCGATTTCAAATTTTCAGTTGATTCCTACACGAAAGCGTTGAGTTTGTTGAAGAAAACTCGGAATCTTCAATTGCAAAGTAAAGTTTTGTTGGCCTTGTCTACAGCGCAGTCGAAATTGAAGGATGAAGAGAAATCCAGAAACTTCATGTTTGCGGCTCATCCATTGGTACAACAGCTTCCTGACGGACCAAATAAAGTGGACCATTTGTTTAGTTTATCCACCCGTTACTACTACCATTCTCAGGCGTCGAACAACCTTGCATTGCTTGATTCGGCATACTTTGCGGCAGATTTTGGATTGCGTCTGGCAAAAAGAATAGGTTACAAAGAGTCGTTCATCAAAGGTTATAACCTGATGGAAGATAAGGCTTACCACGAACGCAATTTCCGTGTTGCATTACAATACCTTGATAGCGCCTTACAGTTTACAAAACCCGGAATCGATTTTTATGACAGAGAAGGTATTTTTTCTGACATGGCGGATATTTATCTGGAGTTGAAACAATACGAAAAAGCGTATCATTTCGCAGATTCGTCTTTGTTTAATGCCACTCGAGTAAACAATCCTTATAAAGTGAAGAATGCCTTGGAATTGTTGTACAACTGTTCCAAATTGAGTGGTGAATACGAACGTGCGCTTACGGTTTACGAGGACCTAAGTATCATGCGTGATAGTGTGAAGCAACTTGAAAGTAAAAAGGCATACAATGAGTTGGAGGAAAAATACCACCGCGTCAGACTCGAAAAGACAGCTGCTGAATATGAGCAAGATCAGCAACTTTTGCAAAAACAGCGCGAGATCGGTGATTTGAGAAACAAGTTGATAACGGTAGGCTGGGTAATCTTTGCTCTTTTAGCGTTCTATTTGTTCATGGTATTCCGTCAACGATCGATCAAAATGCGTCAAAAGAAACTGGAGATTCAACACCGTTTGAATAAGGCGCGAATCAATCCGGATTTCATTTATGCTGCTTTGAACGGCTTGCAGCAACATACCTCGGACAGCGACTTCAATAAGCGCGTTGGTTTGTTCTCTAAATTAATCAAACAATTATTGGAGCATTCCGGTGATGATTTCCTGACCCTTGACCAAGAGATCGAGTTTTTGAAGTTGTATCTCGAAATTCAACAAAAAAGAAGGAATAATGATTTCACCTATCATTTTGAGTTAGATGACCTGCTTGATGCGAAGGATGTGTGCATTCCAACTATGATCCTACAGCCATTTATTGAAAGTACCGTCGAACAAGGTTTCGATAAATTGGGTCATACAGGTGAGTTGCGCATCACCTTTACACTTTTAGGAAATAATGAATTGGCAATCCGTATTCAGGACAATGGAAAAGGGTTGAAAGCGGTAGATTCTACGCGTGCTACGAAAGTGATCAATGACCGCTTGTTCTTATTGAACAAAATGAACAAATCTGCATCCAGTTACGTCATCCGTGAGCGTCAAAGCGGCGGTGTTTTGATCGAAATCTTCTTGCCTTTGATCACTAGAGAATTCGCAGAAAAATTACAGTCGGAAGAGTAATTACTCCGATCCCTTCATTTTATCCTGGTAATATGCTTGAAGCCATACTTGTGAATGCATAAGAGGTTCATGCGTTTCAACGTGATGGTTCAATTGCTTTTTATCGATGATCCGTGCCTTCACATTGTCTCTCCATTGGGTGTCAAAAAGTAATTGGAGTTCGGCTTGAATGTCTTTTTGATACACCGGACAACCCACTTCAATACGCTTGTCGAGATTGCGTTCCATCCAGTCTCCTGATGTCAAATAGTAATGCGGATTACCATTGTTGTGAAAGATCATAAAACGCGAATGTTCCAAAAACCGGTCAACAATACTGATCACTCGGATGCGCTCACTTGTTTTCTTAATTCCCGGCACCAAACAACATACACCGCGAACGATGAGATCGATCTCGACGCCAGCAGTTGAGGCTTCGTACAATTTATCAATGAGTTTTTTGTCGACCAGGTTATTGATCTTCATTTGAATTCGTGCTGGTTTTCCTGCTTTAGCAAAGCTGATCTCTTGCTGAATGAGTTGCATGAGTTTGCGACGCGTATTGATCGGAGATACCATTAAATAACGGAAGGTGTGGCGATGTAGGCTGTGTTCCATCATTTGGAAAACATGCTGCACTTCTGTGCCGATACGTTTGTCAACCGTGATCAACCCCAAATCAGTGTAGATCTTGGAAGTTCTTTCATTGAAATTTCCCGTACCAACATAGGTGATCAACTGCTCTTTTTTATTACTGACCCGTTTGATTTGAATCAATTTGGAATGGATCTTTAAATTTTCGTATCCATAAACTACTTGGGCGCCCTCATCTTTGAGCTTTTCAGCCCAATACAAATTGTTCTCCTCATCAAAGCGTGCCTGAAGCTCAAGTACCGCCATTACGTGTTTCCCGTTACGAACAGCATTGATTAAAGCATTCATAACCTGCGAGTTTTTAGCAACCCGATAGACATTGATCTTAATGCTTTTTACCTTCGGATCGATGGCTGCCTCGCGCAACAGATCCACCACGTGATCAAATCGTTGATACGGAAAGTGCAGTAAAATATCCTTTTTTTGGATCTGTTTGATCAAACTTGATGTTTCAGCTAAATCTGGATGAGCTGCAGCTTCGTATTGCGGAAACAGATAGTTTTTCTTTCCAAAATCCGGGAAACGCATGAAGTCTTTGAAATTGTGGTAACGACCACCCGGAATGGAATTAATAGTTCGAGATATATTCAGTGAACGAAGAACGGTAGAAAGCAGGTCTTCTGGCATTTGATGATCAAAAACCACGCGAACGGGTTCGCCTTTTTTGCGTAGTTTGATACTTTTCTCCATTTTTTCAATGAGTGACATGCTCACATCATCATCTAGGTTGAGTTCCGCGTCACGCGTGAATTTAAATGTAAATGCTTCAATGGAATCGTATGAAAAAATGGTGAAGACACTGTTTAAATTCAGCCGGATAATGTCGTCTATCAAGATAAAGTTGATGGAGCCCTCTGATCTTAGAATATAGAAGCGGGGTATGGTCGTAGGCACTTCGATGAGCGCATAACGCACTTTGCGTTTTCTGTCCCATTCCATCTTTATTGCCAGATAAATGGCTTTGTCTCGTACTTTCTGAAGCGGGGTTTTCTTCTCAAGGATAATTGGAACGAGATCATGTATTACCTGTTCATTGAAGTAGTGTTGCAATTCTTCTTTTTGCGCATTACTAACAGTTTTTTCAGTAAGCTGTTGAATACCGTCTTTTTTCAGTGATTCCAGGATGTCGTTATAGGTCTCTTCAAATTTCTTTTGTTGTCTAACAACTACGGCCCGAATCTCGTCGTACAAGGCGCGTGGTGTTCCGGAGAAACCTTCCACTTTCTTATTTTGTAATGAGATCATGCGCTTGATGTTTGCCACCCGAACGCGGTAGAATTCATCCATATTATTGGAGTAAATTCCTAAGAAACGAATGCGTTCGATCAAAGGCACCATCGGATCCATGGCTTCCTGCAATACGCGTTCATTGAATGAAAGCCAGCTCAACTCTCTATTGATATAGCTCATACTACAAATTTGCGTTTTATTTTGTCCAGAAACAAGTGGGATTGTGCTCATGTTTTCCTTAAAACACAAAGCTACCAGTAGGATGTTTCCTAAATGTTAAGTACAGATTATGCAACAAAAAAAGGCAATCCGCCTTGGACTGCCTTTCAATTGCAAGCAGAGAGCCTATTAATTGTTAAACATATCGGAATTGACTATTTCAACTCCTTTATAAAAATAGAAGAAAAGTCTAAATTTTCCAATGAGTTAGTCTCAAAATTTCGAATGCGTGAATTGATCATTGTAATGAAATCGTCAGAGATGATTGGCATTACAACTGCGTCATCGATAATTGTTTGGTCGCATTTTATCAATAAATCGTGACGCTTGCTTGCATCCAATTCTTTGTTGGCCGCTTCGTACAAACCATCGAATACTGTGCTTTTGTATTTGAACGGGTTAATGAATTTAGCGTTGTCTTGGATGTTGCCCCCATAGAACAAGCTCATAAAGCTTTCTCCATCCGGATAATCTGCGATCCAACCACTCACCCACATTGCTGCAGTACCGTTAGAAACAACTTTGTTTCGTTCTTCGATGCTCACCAATTTCACTTGAATGGTCACATTTAGTTTTTCTTTCAATTGTTTTGCAACGCCTTTTGCCAAACGGTGACGATCTGAATCTTTGGTTCCGTTTACGTAAAGAGTAACCATCGGAAATCCTTTACCATCCGGATAACCAGCTGTTGCTAATAATGCTTTCGCTTTTGCAACGTCTGGAGTGTATCCTTTTACTTTGCTCGCATTAAAGAATTCTGAATTAGGGATCATTCCATTGCTGATCGCATAACCTTCACCCATTAATTCGTTGTTCACCAATTCTTCGCGGTCTAAAGCCAAGTTAAAAGCTTTACGCACATTTATATCTTGGAAGATTGGATTCTTGTGAGCAAAACCTATGAATGTCATCGAGAATGATGGTTTAGAATCTACTTTATGCTTCACAGTTTTACCTGCCTGTGCTTCGGCTAATGATCCCAATACATTTTCAACTTCTTCGGCCGGAATTTCCATTACCAAATCAATTTCTTGGTTACGGAATGCTAATAATTCACTTTTCTTGTTTGTAGAATAAGTCATGATAATACGACCCAAGAAAGGTAATTGATTTCCGAATTCATCTTTGCGCCAATAGTTCGGATTTCGTTTCAAAACGATTTTATCTGCTGATTTTTCCTCTAGCATGAACGGTCCGGAACCAACAGGATGGTTAATCAGATCATTGCCATAGGTGTCGTAAGCTTCACGTGGGAATATTCCAAAACCAGAATAAGCCAGAATTTTATCGAATCCGGAGAATGGTTGCTTTAATTTTATTGTCAAAGTATGGTTGTCTAATGCTTTGATGCCGCTAACGCCACCTTCCTTGAATGTTGTTTTTGTTGCTTTGTTGAATGCAGACGCACCTTCGATACGCTCTACCAACAACCAGCTCACTTCGTTTATTTTCAAGCCGCTGCAAGCCATGTCGAATGTAAACTTGACATCTTCGGCAGTCAATTCACGACCGTCACCACCAAAACACTCATCGTTATGGAAATAAACTCCCTTGCGAATTTTGAAAGTGTATGTTTTACCATCAGGAGAAACGGTATAAGTTTCTGCCACGCTTGGAATTACATTTTTACCACTAGGGTCCAGACGTAAAAGTTGATCAAAGATCTGTGTGGTAATACGTTGCGAGTAAAGGTCAACTGCCTGTAACGGAAGCAAGCTTGCAACTTTTTCTGGAGACATAAAACGGAATTCACCGCCGTAGCGTGCTCCACCAACAGCTTTTTTGTTTGCCAGATCCTCATCCGGATTTGAACAAGAAACGATCACCAAAATGATTGAGGCTAAAGCAATTACGTGTTTTAACATAAGGAGTCTTTTCAGTCGTAGGTAGCAAATATAACAATTGCTTCGGCATGGTCAGATAAACCGTCTAATTTTTAATGCTTTTATGCCATTTTGAACAAAAAGAAAAAGCCCCTTGGAGGAGGAGCTTTAACATGTTGGTTTAATAAGAGTAGTTTATGTTGGTGTAACATAAGTGATTCAAATATACAAATTATTTATTCTGTGGTATACTTGATTCCAAAAATATTTACTTGCTATATCAAACATCTAGTATCCAACCTTTTGCCGAACACGCTTCAAAGTGGCTTGAGCAATTGTTCTGGCCTTAGTAGCACCGATCGCCAGCAGGTCATCCAACTCGTTCTTGTTCGCCATTAAGTGGTTGTATTTTTCGCGGTGTGCAGCGAATTTCGTCAAGATCAAGTCCAACAAAGCGGTTTTTGCATGCCCGTATCCAAATCCACCTTGCAAGTAATTTTTGCGCATTTCTGCAATTTCTTCCTGACTGGCCAATAGTTCATATAGCTTGAACACATTACAGCTATCAGGATCTTTTACGTCTTCTAGGCCTTTACTATCCGTAACTATAGCCATCACTTGTTTTTTCAGGGCTTTTTCGGGAAGAAAGATATCGATGAAGTTGTTGCGGGATTTACTCATTTTTTCACCGTCTGTTCCGGGGATCAATTTGGTTTCTTCATTGATGCGCGCCTCTGGTAAAACAAAAGTTTCGCCATTAACTGCATGAAAACGACTAGCAACGTCGCGTGTCATCTCAATGTGTTGCTCCTGATCCTTTCCCACCGGAATGAACTCGGCATCATACATCAAAATGTCAGCAGCCATAAGCATAGGATAGGTAAATAGCCCACCATTCACGTCACTCAAACGATCCTTTTTATCTTTAAAGGAATGCGCTAATTCCATGCGAGAAAAGGGGAAATAACACAGCAAATACCAGGTCAATTCCGTTACCTCGGGCACATCACTTTGGCGATAGAAAGTGGTGTTTTCAGGATTCAATCCACTTGCAAGCCACGCTGCTGCAGTAGAGTACGTGTTCTCGCGCAATTCATCTCCATTTTTGATTTGCGTCAAGGAGTGCATATCGGCAATGAACAAAAATGAATCGTTTCCTGCCTGTTGCGACATTTCGATCGCTGGAAAAATTGCACCCAATAAATTTCCCAAATGCGGGGTACCTGTACTTTGAATACCTGTTAAAATACGTGCCATCGGTCTGAATTTGGTGCGAAAATACCACAATTTGTAGAATCTTACCCCGATTTCATCTCTGAAACGGCTTGGAACAGCGTTCAAAATACCGTATTTTTGGGTCATGAGAAAAGTGATAGGTGCGCTCTGCTTCGTCTACAAATTGTGGGTTGGTATCGTGTTCGTTGCGACATTACTTTTCTTCTATCCTTTCATCTTGATCACTCTGCAAAGATTGAAATGGCGCAGGTTTAGTTTTCCGATCAATGTGGTGTGGAGTTTTACTGTACGTGTGTTGTGTTTGGTACATGTGTGGCGGATTAAGAATCATCCCTTGCCGGAAGGACCCTACCTGATCGTCGCCAACCACACATCATATTTCGATATTTTCTTGATGTATTCCATTCTGCCAAAACACCGGTTTTTGTTCATGGGCAAAAGCGAGATCTTGAGTTATCCGCTTGTTAAGACCTTTTTCAAAAAATTGAACATTCCGGTACACCGCAAGGATCGCGTCAAAGCGGCAAAATCTTTCATCCAAGCAAAAAAGGCAATTGAAAATGGCTGGTCGCTGGTGATTTTTCCGGAAGGCGGAATTCCTGATAACGATCGACCGCAGATGATTCCATTCAAAGAAGGAGCTTTCAAATTGGCAAAGAGTACCGGTATTCCGATTGTGCCACTGACATTTTTAGATAATTATCACCTGTTCTCCGATCCAGACCAGCTCGATTATGCCCATCCCGGAATTTCTCGAATCGTGGTCCATCCGTACATCTCTGTTAATGATGTTAAACAGCTGACAGAAAAAGAGTTGGAAGCACGTTGTTTTGATACAATTGCGGCTCCTTTACGAGAACGTGGTCTTATGCACTGAGAAAGTATTATCTTTGCACCATGCATATCACAGACGAAACGATCGATCACATTGCCCATTTGGCTCGTTTGCGCTTCGAAGGCGAAGCGAAAGTTGCTATCCGTCAAGATTTGGATAAGATCATCAACTTCATGGGGAAATTGTCTGAGATCCCAACAGATGAGGTAGAACCACTGATCTTTATGAGTGATGAGTTAAATGTGTTGCGCGACGACGAAGCGGAAGTGACACTTACTCAAGCCCAAGCTCTTAAGAACGCTCCTAAAAAAGATTCTGATTACTTCCGCATTCCGAAAGTGTTGGACAAATAATTATACATCCAAATTAATTAGATCGTTTGTACGGAATGCAATAGGAAATATGGGTTCCAACGGATGCTGAAAAGAAAAATGGATTAATGGTTCCTTGCGCCTGGATTCCAAACCCGATATTTTTTAATGGTTTAAAGGTAAATCCGGCATCAACTTCTATTTCTGGGGAGAAATCAAATGATTTTACATCCTTTAATTTTCCAAAATGAACACCAGCTCCTAAATTGCCATAACATTCAAACCAACGTTTACTTTCGTTGTGGCCTAACGTGTAATAAGCGGCAAAGCTTGGGTCAGGTGTATACTCACTGAACAAGGTAATATCGAGGCTGTTTCGGTATTGTAGCATCAGTCCCGATTTCATAAAATGCTTACCGTTAAAGGTGGCTTGTCCACGAAAGTAATAGGACATAGGATTGAAATAACTGTCTGATTCAAATCCTTGGTAACCCAATAAACCTGTTCCAATTCTTGCCGCGAGTAATTTAGGTTCGTTATTATTCAGAGAATCATTTTGTGCATGAATCATGCCCATGCCGTTGAGGAATAATATAAAGATCAATTTTTTCATACCAATCAATTTAACTACCCCAAAGATGTGACCTTGGATCATTAAAATTGTTGCAAAATTCCGTACTTGAAATTCATATACCGTACTGATAAGTTAGTCACATTTGGACACACAAGAAGCCTTTAGCTATTCCAAATGAATTCTTTTTTGAATGCTGCCATCGCTATAATGATATAACAGCAAGGTGTTAGATGTTTCTTTGACCGTATTGCCGAACATATCTGTGATACGAATTAATTCAATGTCTAACTTATCATATTCGTTTAAACCAACCTCTCCTTTGCAATATTGAGAATCAGGAGAAACGCAGATGTCGTCAATGTAATAGTAAGCAAATAAATACTCCCAATTCGATTGGTCTCCTCCATCTCCAGTGTAAACGATGTCTGATTCTAAATCATTCCTGAAGTTTCCAATTGTAATAAAATCTTCGTCCCCGGTTGCTACAAAGGAAAAACTAATCTCTGTCCACGAAAGTTTATCAAAATGTGCAGTAGTGGTTTCAAATTGAGGAGTGTAAGGTAAAGGCATGGTGCTGGCTTGTGACAAGCTATCGGAGAATAGAACGCCTAATTTGCTTGCATACTGCACACTGTCTGCTCTGCTAATATGAAACGTGCAGTAATAAAGTTGTCCTTGTATCAATGTTTGGTTAAGCCTTGCTGATAGGTATTCCCTGTTGGGATTCGTAGAATCGCAGCCAAACGGTTTGTGGCAACTTGTAATGAATCCGCCGTAGGAACTACCGCCATGTGCGTCTTGATATCCATTGAAACTCTGTGGCACTAAATAACATCCTGTAAATAGATCTGAGGAGCCCCATGTAGGTTGAAACCAATTGGCAGCATAGCCCATTTGTATCCCGTCCCACTGATACGGACAACCCAAAGTGTCTTCAAAACCTGGATTGGGAACTAGGTTTTGTGCCTGCACTTTGACTATGATTAAAAGGCCGGCGAGGAAAAAAGCAGATCTCATGATTATTTATTATTGCTTTGAACGAGTAATGATTTCAAAAAGTTGGTAGATGAATATCTTTTTCTGTACTATCCCACAAAAAAACCGCCAGTTTCCCAGCGGTTTTCTAATGGATATTTTTAAGTATTACTCGCGGATCGCTTTGATTCCCGGAAGTTCGATGCCTTCCAAGTATTCCAACATCGCACCACCTCCTGTAGAAACATAACTCACTTTGTCGGCCAAGCCAAATTGATTGATCGCCGCAACGGAGTCACCTCCACCGATCAATGAGAACGCACCTTTTGCAGTTGCACGAACGATAGCTTGAGCCACTTCAACAGTTCCTTTTTGGAAATTGCTCATTTCGAATACGCCCATTGGACCATTCCACAAGATCAATTTTGAGTTTTCGATAATTTCTGCACAAGCTTTGATTGTATCGGGACCAACATCCAAGCCCATCCAGCCACTCGGAATTTGTCCGATTGGCACCAATTGCGTGCTGGCGTTATTATCAAATTTGTCGGCAATGATCGTATCGGTTGGAATGTACAAATTCACGCCTTTTGCCTTTGCTTTCGCTAAAATGTCGTTTGCAACAGTCAAGAAATCATCTTCTACCAAAGAAGAACCCACTTCGCCACCTTGCGCTTTCACAAAAGTGTAGGCCATTCCTCCACCAACAATGAGGTTGTCAACTTTCTCCAACAAACGCTCGATGATCGTGATCTTGGATGAAACTTTCGCTCCACCTACAATGGCTGTCAAAGGTTTGTCGTCGCTATTCAATACGCGGTCAACGCTCTTTATCTCAGCTTCCAACAAGAATCCAAACATTTTATCATTTGGAAAGAATTTCGCAACAACTGTTGTTGAAGCATGCGCGCGATGCGCAGTACCGAATGCATCATTCACATAACAATCGCCATGTTTTGCCAAATCCGCTGCAAAGGATTCCGTTCCTGCAGTTTCTTGCTTGTAGAAACGTACGTTTTCCAACAACAAGACTTCGCCCGGCTTCAATGCTGCACTCATTTCAAAAGCAGCAGCTCCAACACAATCGTTCGAGAATTTCACCGATTTCCCCAACAAGCTTTCAATGCGCGAAACAATGTGACGTAAAGAGAATTTATCTTCCGGCCCTTCTTTCGGACGACCTAGGTGAGAAGCCAAAACGACGCTACCTCCATTCTCCAAAATGTGTTTGATAGTAGGAAGCGCGGCACGGATGCGCGTGTCATCTGTTACTTCTAATGTTTCCTTGTTCAATGGAACATTGAAATCAACGCGCACTAACGCACGTTTTCCTTGAAAGTTGTAATCTGCGATTGTTGCCATGTGCATTTCTTGAATGTTGCGGCAAAGTTAACAAACAATCTTTTTGGCTAGATTTAAATCACCCGCACCATCAAAAAAATTAATCCTAGAATCATTAAAGGCAATTCCCAAAGGACTTCGTAGAATTCTAGCTGATTTTTTTTAGGCGGTTTTGCAACACCAAGAATACCAACTATTGAATACGTTGAAACTATGATGATCGAATAATCTAAGAATAACAAAAATAGTGTTATAACAGCTATCATGGCACCGTAAAAAAACAAGCTGTCTCTGCGTCCAATCAACTGTGGAATGGTGCGCATGGCGTGGTGATCGTGTTCGATATCTCGCAGATCAAATGGAATGATCTGAATATAAACGGCTCCAAATATAAGTGCTAATTCTACCACAGGAATGGAAATTTGTTGCTGTAACAACGGAACAACTAGCAAACTACACCAACTTCCAGCTATTAGTAAGTTTTTTAGAAAGGGAAGGCTGCGTAATCCAGACAGATTTCCCAAGGGTAGTGCATACAATCCGGTAATGATTCCCAAGACCAACAATGTTAGGAATGCTGGTACGGTCCACGGGAAGGTAATGCTGAGAAATGCGAAGATCGACCAATGGATGAGGAACCAGATCCATTGAAAATGGCGGTATTGGAGCATCCATAGCAAGCGTGGGTTGTCAGTTGGGGCTATTTGTCGCAATCGCAATAAACGGTGCAATTGGTAGGCGGCAATTGTTCCGGAGAATCCCCAAAGGGCATAGATTGCTGCGTTTTCCACCTGATTTAGGACTGAGAATCCGTAAAGAAGTACTCCAAAACAGCCTGCAACCCACGTGTTGGAATACAGTAGCCATTTTAGGATCGTCATACGTTGAGTAGATTTTGGAACACGCGATCCACATAAATCTCTGCTATGCAGTTACACGATTCGCCTTTCATACAACGTTGACAGGAAGGGTCATTTACCAATGCAATGGATTGCTCTCCCAATGCTTGCCAACGACCAGGATGAATCGGAATTTTTGGTGCAAATAAACCTACTGCGCGAATTCCTAAAAATCCGGCAATATGCAGCGGGCCTGTACTACAAGCTACTAATGCTTTAGATTTACTGATCAATAAGATCAACTGATCAATCGTTAGCTTACCGGTTGTATCAATGATCCGAGGATGAGCCGGAAGCTCAGATCGAAATAAGGCACCTTCTTTTTCGGTTCCGGTAAACAACACCACGTAGTTGTGTTCCGCTAAGCGATGAGCTAGTTCTATGTATTTTTCCATCGGCCATTCGCGGGCACTTCCTTGTGATTTCGGATGTAGGATCACGAATCCGTTTTGAGGATCGATGTTCAAGAAAGCAGGTAATTCCGTTGCTTTTACTTGGAATAACGTGGTATACGCATGTAAATCCTCAAAAGCTGGAATCTCCTTCAGACCAAAAGGGCGCATGAGTTCAAAGTTCAATTGTGCCTCGTGCAGGGGTGATCCTTTGCGCGTAAAATTCGGACGAACGTTGCACGTGAGGAAATGAAACAAACGGTGTGAGGTTCCAATACGCACAGGAACGCTCGCTTTTTTAAAGAGTTTTGCCAATTCCTTTCGCGGGAAGACATGTACAACTGCATCGTACTTTCCGTTTTGAATGCGCTCGATTTGTTGGCTTTCCGAAAGTTTTTCCAGTTCGTCCAGAATCAACACGTTATCGATCGCTGAATAATGTCTAACAATCGGCGCTGTATAGTTCTTACACAAGAACGTGATGTGGCAATCGGGATAGTGTTTTTTCAACCATGCTGTAACGGGCAAGGTAAGCAGGACATCGCCAATACTGTCTGTACGACTGATCACAATGCGTTTACCGTTCCAATTAGTGCTTTCCTTCACGATTGAGTCTTCTGAGTTCCTGATACTTTAAGATGTTTGAGGCGGCACTGATCTGTGCGATCTTGAATCCTGCCCATCCATCCAGAAAGCCTAATTTAATGAAATACATGGCAATAAAACGACCAATGGCGCTGATGTATGGTTTAAATGGCCCCACATGTTTGCCGGCTGCATGGAATTTCTGTGCTGTTAGCACCGAATATTTATCGGCACGAGCGCGGTGATCCAGGTACGAATAGTAGGAGTAATGTTCCAAAATACCCTGGAAAGTTTTTGGTTCTCCTCCGGGATGCACCAATGTTTCATGGACGTAGGCTCCGTCCCAGTAAGATCCTTCTTTGGGAAAAAGGCGCGGTTTGATATCCGGAAACCAACCGGAATGTTTGATCCATTTTCCCATGTAATTGGTCATGCGATTTACGGAGTAGGTTCCCTTGAATCCATTTGCTTTTTCTGCCTTGATCTCTTGATACAACGCTTCGCTTATGGCTTCATCGGCATCCAATGAAAGTATGTAATCAGTAGAAACAAGTGAATTCAGGTAGTTTTTGGTAGCAGAATAACCTTCCCATTCGCGTTGTTCGAAACGAACTCCTAAGTCTTTACAAATAATGGCTGTGTTGTCGGTGGAAAAGGCGTCCAAAACGATAATCTCGTCGGCAAGGTCGCGCACCGAGCGAATGCATCGTTCAATATTGCGTTCCTCGTTGAGAGTAATGATGACAACTGCTAACCGTTGCACGTAATGGAGATTATTTGACGCGTAGTTTCTGACCAACACGCAATTTACCTGAATTGACTCCCGGATTCAAACGTTTCAATTGCGCAACAGTAATTCCATGTTTTCCGGCAATTTTCGCGTAGGTATCACCGCCGCGAACCGTATAGTATTTTTTGACTACTGGTGCAGGTGTTGTGGGTGCAGGCTCCTGAACGTCCGGTTCGTTGCCGTTCTGAACTTCTTCAGGTGTTTTTCCGCCACTGTTATCCTCTTGCGTATCCGGAACGTTCGTGTTTTCCACCGTTGTGGTCACTTTTGTCTGGATCTTCAGCATTTGACCCACATTGATCTGTGTGCTGGCCAAATTGTTCCATTCCATGATATTTTGGATGGAAACGTTGTACTGAGCGGCGATCTTACCCAAATTCTCACCCGGTTTTACGCGGTGATAGGTGTATTTGATCGTGGTAACCACTTTGCTCGTAGGACCGTTGTTGCCTTGTGTTGGATTGGAAACTACCAACTGATCCTGATTATTTGGATTTGGTGGTGTTACTTGGATCGGCGTGTTCGTCGCACTACCGTACATGCGGCGCTCCAAGGCATACAAACTATCTTCCAAGCTAACCAAAAGACCAATTTTTTCTAACGGTCCGGTGATGCATTGCTGAGGCGATGTAGTTGGAATGTAAGAAGTCTTGTAGATCGGATTCAAGCCTTGAATATCTGCTACTGTCCAATTTACCAAGCGCTCGATCGTTTGCATATGAATCCCGCGATTCAAACACATCGTGTCTAGCTGGTAATAAGTGATCTTTGGTTCAGCCGGCAAAATATTGTGCTCTGCGTGATAAGTCAGCAAATAAGCTGCTGCAATGAAGTTAGGCACGTATCCTTGTGTTTCTTTTGGTAGGAACGGACGAACTTCCCAATAAGTGCGCTTTCCTCCGGATCTGCGAATTGCTTTGTTCACGTTACCGGGGCCGGCGTTATATGCGGCCAAAGCCAAGTTCCAATCATCGTAGATGTCGAATAATTTCTTCAAATAACGACAGGCTGCATCCGTAGATTTTACCGGATCCATGCGCTCGTCTATGTAGGAATTCTCCATCAAACCGTATTGCTTTCCGGTAGCGTACATGAATTGCCACAAACCAAGTGCTCCGGCGCGTGACTTTACTTGCGGACGCAAACCCGATTCAATTACAGATAAATATTTTAGCTCCAATGGCAAACCATATTCTGCCAATTTCTCTTCGTACATGTCGAAATAGATGCTGGATCTACCCAGAACTACTTTAGCGAAATTGCGACGCTGAGCAGCAAAAAATTTAATGGTTGAAAGGGAAACGTTGTTGCAATCAAAACCGAAGTCTGACACTTCGTTCATTTTGGCAAGTCGCTGACAGTAAACTTCATCCGTGAAAGTAGGAGTAGTTCCTGCTTCGTAACCCAAGGCATCAATGATCGAGTCGGCTTTGCCATTTTTAGAAAAATCCGCGTAATACAAGCTCAATGTCTGCTCAATCACACGAATGAAGGCATCCTCGTTTCCGACTGCTGAATTTGTAGGGATAGGCTGCGCCTGTAAGGACACACGAACTGCCAAAAGACAAATCAGAAGGAAAAAACGAAGTGACTGCTGCATAGGCTTAGACGATTGTTTGCATCAAATGCTGTGAGAAGTTCAATAATTCCTGATCCTTGAAATCGTCAGCCATCAACTGAATTCCAAATGGCAAACCATTGCTATGTTTTCCAAGTGGTAAAGAGATAGCCGGATTTCCTGTCAGGTTGGCATGAACTGTAAAGATATCTTGCAGATACATTTGGATCGGATCCGTCAAAGAACCGGATTCAAAAGCCGTATCTGGCGTTGTAGGCAGTAAGAGCACGTCGTACTGCGCAAAAATTTCTTTGGTTTTATTTTTCAATACACGACGCACCTTCATGCCTTTCGTGTAATACGCATCGTAGTATCCATGAGAAAGAACGAATGTTCCGGCCATGATACGGCGTTTTACTTCCGTGCCAAAACCTTCTGTTCTGGAAAGTACATACGTTTCTTCCACACCTTTCGCTTGTTCAGAACGATAGCCGTAATGCACACCATCGAATCGAGACAGGTTTGAAGAAGCTTCAGCTGTCGTCAACACGTAATAGGTTGGCACTAAATAATCCAGGTATGGAAAGGAAACCGGTGCAATTTCGTGTCCGGCTGCTTCTAGTTGATTCAGGATCTCAACGGTGCGATTGCGCACATCTAAACTAACACTTTCGTTCTCTACAGCTTCCTGTAAATAGGCTATTCGCAACTTTTTAGGCGTTTCGAATTGTGTAGAGATGTCGTTTGTTTTCGAAGAGCTCGTGGCATCATGCGGATCTTTTCCTGCCATGATCTCCATCACCAAAGCAGCGTCTTCCACTGAATTGGTAAATGGTCCGATCTGATCAAAAGATGAGGCATAAGCGATCAAGCCGAAGCGACTTACGCGACCGTACGTAGGTTTGTATCCTACAGTTCCCGTGAATGATGCCGGTTGGCGGATGGAACCACCCGTATCGGATCCAAGCGCAACGGTACACATTCCACCGGAAACAGCAACAGCTGAACCACCGGATGAACCACCCGGAGTATGTGTAGGACGCAAGTTGTTTCCTACTTTTCCATAGAAAGAGGTTTCGTTGGAACTACCCATGGCGAACTCATCACAGTTCAAACGACCAATGATCAGAGCGTCTTCTGCAAGCAAGCGCTCAACAACGGTTGCAGAATAAAGAGATTCGAATCCGGCAAGGATCTTTGAAGAAGCAGATACTTTGTGGTTGGCGTAACAAATATTGTCCTTCAAACCAATTACCATACCTGCTAAGCGTCCGGCAGTGCCGTTCGCACGTTTCTGGTCGATAGCAGCCGCTCGTTCTAAAGCCTCTGCCTCATACACCTCGATAAATGCGTTGAGTTCTTTGTTTGCCGCTATTTGAAGCAAATAATGGTTGACAATGTCAACCACAGATTTCCCAGCGGAAAGTGCATGTTTAACTTCCGAAAACGTTGTGTACATAGTAACAGGGGCTTAGACTATTTTTTCTCCTCTACGGCGCTGTTGTCTTCGCCTTTACTAGCATCCTTGAATTCTTTCACACCTCTACCCAATCCTTTCATCAATTCAGGAATTTTCTTTCCTCCGAACAATAAAAGAACCACAGCCAAGATCAGGATGATTTCTGTTGTACCAAGTCTCATAATGCATTATTTTCTGCGAAATTAGTGAATTCTGGGCAATAACACTGTTAAAAGTTCCGCGAAGTTGTTTTGTTGTGATTTTTTAGGGAAGTTATTTTCAGCCCAATTATTGCTTCATGTAGGTCAATTTATCCCCAACAAATAGCAGTGTGCGCAAACGTTCCCATTGTTCAAATGAAGGTGCCAGGATCACCACTTCTGCGCCATAACGGGTAATCGTATTCACTTGCAATATGCTGTTGAAGGCATCTTGGTAGGTCAGTTCACCGTGAATGATCGTCATTTTTCCATTGGAGAACTCTACCAAACTTGGCTCGAAGTACATGCCTTCATGAAAATTAATCAAGTAGGTATTTGCGCTGATACGTGTCAAGCTATTCGTTGTTCCAATGCCGGTTATCGGTAATTTTTGGGTGATGCCGTAGTAGTAATTCTCCCCTTCCAACACGCAGGGCACAGAATCTCCGGTCACAATACCATGCAAGTAGTCGCCGCTGACACGTAATTTGGAAGATTCGCGCACTTGCTCGCGGGTCACATAAGCGATCACCACAGAAATGATCGATAAACCGTTCTCGTCGATATGATACACAACACCGGATTCGGTATTTTTGTAATCGCCGTAGTGTTGTTTATCGGTTGTTCCCACGGAAGAGCTTCCTGTAGGAAGCGGATCTGAGAATTGCACGGTTCGTTGCGAAAACGCAGAAAATATTGGGAAAAGGAGTGCGACGAAGAGAACTTTTTTCATAACTTATTTAAGAAAACGGAAATTTATGCAAAAACGCTGGTTTATCAAACAAAGTCCGGACGCGACAATCATTCATGAACTCGTAGAACGTTTGAAGGTGAGTCCGCTTATGGCGCATATCCTGGCACAACGAGGTCTTACAACACAAACTGAAATTCGTTCATTCTTCCATCCTGAAAAGGATCAACTACACGATCCTTTTCTATTCAAGAACATGCGTGCGGCGGTAGATCGCTTGCAACAAGCAGTTCAAAAACAAGAACACATTTTCATTTTCGGAGATTATGATGTGGATGGTACCACAGCGGTAGCACTGGTGTTTTCTGTGCTTAAGAACTACGCGGAAGTTTCGTATTATATTCCGGATCGCTACGAAGAAGGTTACGGAATCTCTTACAAAGGAATTGATACGGCTCTGGAGCGCGGGGCCGGACTGATGATCGCGCTCGATTGCGGGATAAAGGAAGTGGAAAAAATAGCCTATGCTCGGGAAAAAGGATTAGATGTCATCGTTTGTGATCACCATACTCCCGGTGACGTCATTCCCGATGGGATCGTTTTGGATCCGAAACAAGCAGATTGCGGATATCCGTATAAAGAATTATGCGGCTGCGGTGTGGGTTATAAATTGCTGCAGGCCTGGCTTTTAGACACTCAAAAAGACCTGTCCAGCTTAGATGAGCATTTGGATCTAGTGGCCATCGCTATTGGCGCCGACATTGTTCCTTTGACTGGAGAGAACCGCGTATTGGCCAAATGGGGACTGGTGGAATTAAATGCACGACCACGTTTGGGAATTCAAGCCTTGTTGAAACATGCAGGACGGGAATTGCCCCTTGATCTTTCCGGAGTGGTCTTTACGATCGCACCTCGCATCAATGCCGCAGGAAGATTGGAAAGCGGACAACGTGCCGTAGAATTATTGCTGTCGGAAAAAACTGCTGCAGCTGAAAAAATTGCGGCTGAGATCGATGAATACAATACCAATCGCCGCTTGCTGGATGCCCAAATAACGGCCGAAGCGCTGGAATTGATCGAGCAAGATGTCGAATTCTCCAGCCGTAAATCTACAGTTGTTTACCATCCGGATTGGCACAAAGGTGTTGTGGGTATCGTTGCCAGTCGCTTGATCGAACGTCATTACCGCCCAACGATCGTATTGACAGAAAATAATGGATTCGCCACAGGTTCAGCTCGTTCTGTTGCCGGATTTAATTTGTATGCGGCCATTCAAGCCTGCGAACATCTGCTCACGCAGTTTGGCGGTCACCACCATGCAGCGGGACTTACCTTGCCGGTAGAAAACATCGATCCATTCAGACAAGCTTTTGATGCGGTGGTTCAGGAACGCATTTCGCGGGATGAAGAAGTGGAGGAGTTGGTGATCGATGCGGAAATTCGTTTGCACCAATTGTTTTTGGCAGGTGAATCAGTTGCCCAAATTCCGCGTGTTTTGCGCATGGAACAGGAGATGGAACCCTTTGGTCCGGAAAATCAAAAACCGGTATATGCCGTTCGTGGCGTATACGCATCGTCCTACCGCGTATTGAAAGAAGCGCATTTGAAGATCGATTTGATGGATCCGGACAGCGGGGTGGTCATCCCGGCGATCGCTTTCAATATGGCCGACAAAGAAGACATCATCGCCAGTGGTTGCGCCTTTGATTGTGCTTTTACCTTAGAAAGCAATACTTGGAATAACCGAACGACTTTGCAGTTACAAGTTCGCGATATTCGGGAAAATGAATAAGGCGAGAAAAATCCCGCCTTATCAACTTTAGAATATATGTAATTACAACGGAATATTCCCGTGCTTCTTTTTCGGTAAGGTCTCGCTTTTGTTTTCCAACATTTTGAACGAAGCAATTAGTTTGCTGCGCGTTTCTTCCGGCAAGATCACGTCATCAACGAATCCGCGTTCTGCCGCACGGTATGGGTTGGCAAACATTTCTGCGTATTCCGCTTCTTTTTCCAACAACTTCGCCTCTTTGTCATCCGCTGCAGAAATTTCTGATTTAAAGATGATCTCTGCCGCTCCTTTAGCTCCCATTACCGCGATCTCTGCAGTTGGCCAAGCAAAGTTCAGATCAGCACCAATGTTCTTAGAGTTCATTACGTCAAATGCACCTCCGTAAGCCTTACGCGTGATCACGGTGATACGTGGAACTGTAGCTTCTGAGAATGCGTATAATAATTTTGCACCATGCGTGATGATTCCGCGCCATTCCTGATCGGTTCCAGGCAAGAAACCAGGTACGTCTTCCAAGACCAATAACGGAATATTGAATGAATCGCAGAAACGCACGAAACGCGCACCTTTTCTGGATGAATCAATGTCTAAAACTCCCGCCATTGCTGCTGGTTGGTTTGCGATGATCCCAATAGAGCGACCATCCAAACGCGCAAAACCAACTACAATACTAGTTGCAAAATCAGCTTGTACTTCGCGGAATGATTCGTCATCGATGATACAATCGATCACTTCGCGGATGTCATATGGCATGTTCGCATTTTCAGGAACGATATTCTTAATGCGGTTCAATTTTTCTTTGCTAAATGGAGTCAAGCTGGATGTTGGTGCTTGTTCCAACCAGTTTTGCGGCATGTAGGTCATCAAGTCGCGAACCTTGCGCAAACACTCAACGTCATTAGCAGCGGTGAAGTGGTTCACTCCTGATTTCTCCGCATGTGCTTTCGCTCCACCCAAATCTTCCGAACTTACTTCTTCGTGAGTTACTGTTTTTACAACGTTTGGTCCGGTAACGAACATGTAGGATGTGTCTTCCACCATGAAGATGAAATCCGTCAAAGCTGGTGAATACACGGCTCCTCCAGCACAAGGCCCCATGATCACAGAGATCTGCGGCACAACGCCTGAAGCACGTGTATTGCGGTAAAAAATGTCCGCGTAACCCGCTAAAGAAACTACTCCTTCTTGAATACGCGCACCACCTGAATCGTTCAAACCGATCACCGGAGCTCCGTTTTTGGTAGCAAGATCCAATACCTTGCAGATCTTTTGTGCGTGCGTTTCAGAAAGTGAACCTCCTAAAACGGTAAAATCTTGTGAGAACACGTAAACCACCCGACCATGGATGGTACCGAAACCGGTTACAACCCCGTCGCCCGGACTTTTCACTTTATCCAAACCGAAAGACGTTGCGCGGTGTTCTACAAACATCCCGATCTCTTGGAACGATCCTTCGTCTAACAACAAGGTAATGCGTTCGCGTGCACTCAGTTTTCCTTGTGCGTGTTGTTTATCGATACGGGCTTGTCCGCCACCCAACTGTGCCTCGGCACGTTTATTTAAAAGCAATTCGTTCTTTGCGCTCATGATGACCTGCTAATTATGGCTTCAAAGATAGGGTTTCAGCGCTCATGACGATTCATTTTTTTCCGAAAGATGGAGAAATTCAACAGGAATGTCTCAAATTTTTTGATTGTACGGAATTTCGCAACGGAGAAAGTCCGACTCGCTGATTTTACCACCATTTACCCGGGTTGATCGCCTAGGTTTGTAGAAAGAATCAGCTCATGAAAAAGTTCATCTTCTTATTTTTTATCGCGGTTTTGATGCAATCATGCACCATTGAGAAACGATTGTACACTGGTGGATACCACGTAAGTTTTCGAAAATCGTATAGAATCCAGAAAACGACTCATGTTAATAAAGATGAGTTAGAGGACCAACAAATAAGAGAGGAGGAAAATTTCGAATCTGCTATTTCGGATTTCACGTACAACGAGAACCATGAAAACAATACGGTAAGTCCAACTGTAGAAGTTCCAAAGGATGCAGTTGTTGAGAAAACGAATTATCAAACTTACCCTGAACGTCGCACAAGCAATGAAGAAAGTAGAATTGAAGAGAAGTTGGCTAAAACGCCCGTTTTAAAATTCTCTTATCACAGAAAAAAGGATAAACAAATAAACCAGGCAAGGATGCAATCCCGATCCGATGTTTGGGATACACTTGGTGACATTCTGTTTTGGGCTGTATTAGTTGGATTGGTGGCATTGGGTCTTATATTTCCGGTGATTGGCAAGATCTTGTTGGTTCTTTCGGTGGTTTTGTTGGTGCTTTTGGTTTTTGCTATCCTTTCCTTTTTCGCGGAAATATTTGACGCGATCTTTGAGTTGTTGTCCTAGTATTTACTGTCCCATGAAATCCAAACAACGGCAATCTTCGTACTTGAAATATGTTTTGAAGAAATCAGTTCTTTCAAAACGGGTTGTTAGTTATGGTGTGGGGTTCGGACGAAGGTTCGGACCCTTTTTTTGTATTTTACATTCTTTTATTACTTTTATTTCAACCACAATCATAATGGATTTTAATGTAATTCTTTTCTTATGAAACAACTACTATTTTTTGTGAGCGCATCCTTGCTCTTCGCTTGTTCGCAACCTGAACCGAAAAAAGAGACAAAAACTGAAGTCAAAGCAGAAGAACCAAAAATTTTGGAAAGTGTGACTTACGACCAACTAATTGGAGTCTGGAAGGTAACAGAACAGCGGAAAGATCCTAAAACGAAGGGTGTGAAACCGCATCCAATGGAAGATGGGATTATTTATGGCTTCCATGAAAATGGACGATTCATGACCAGCTCTCTTGGATTGGACTATGTGAAGGATATGTTCGGTTCTTTGGGTACGCAAGTGAAAGTTGAAGGTGGAAAGATCAAAAGTGCCGAAAAGAGTGCCATTTTTGACAATCAATGGGGTGAAAATGGAATAGAGATCTATTTGGTCAACGATAAAGAATTGGTGATCAAATTCAAAACATTTAAGAAATACGACAATCCGTACATGTATTTGGAAAAGGTAAAGTTGTAAATTCTAACAAAGGTGTTTTTTAGGTTAAAATCATCTTAAAAATGAAATTGTTTAAAAGAGCGGGATTAATTCTTGCTCTTTTTTGTTGTTTTTATCCCTTCACTTTCGTTCATACATGACAACGTAAACTAGCATTTTTAGTACCTTTACGCGCTTGAATTGAAGATAATTACA
>VFQT010000339.1_pt1 | contig 70210 bp, 74 predicted proteins | sample 3512381 | NCBI WGS metagenome assembly VFQT01 (sample SAMN10412376, study PRJNA504923) | tailings metagenome | isolation source: Relicate 2 Philex TSF3 active mining site | place: Philippines: Tuba, Benguet | collected 2017-08-29
CCGCAGCGGGACTATCCCGCCGCTACCGTGGTCTAGTTTTCCACCGCCGTTTCCACGAGTTCCGGGCCCGTCGCATTGATGAGGTAGTCGTAGATGACGGTCGTGCCGTCCTCGAGTTCCAGGCTGTTGTGCTCCGGATCGAGCCTCTTCGCGGCCACTGGCTTGAAGGTGATGCCCTTCTTGGCGAAGATCGGCCCGAGATCGACCTCGATGTCCTCCGGCTTGCGCCAGCCCACGCCCACCCAAGGGTTCGACGGCACGAAATGGTACTTCGGGTCCCGGGTGACGACGGTGAGCGTATCGCCCGCCCGCAGATGATCCTTCATCTCATAGGCCATGATGGTGCCACCGAGTCCCGCACCGAGGACGACGACATGTGCCATGTTCTACACTCCCAATGATTACCTTAAGCGGCAGGCACTGCACTCTTCTCACCTGGCGTCCTGTAGCGGAGCACCATGTAGATGGCGGGGATCACCAGCACGGTGAGCAGCGTCGAGGACGCGAGCCCGAACAGCAGCGAGATGGCGAGACCCTGGAAGATGGGATCGGCGAGGATCACCGCCGCGCCGATCATGGCGGCGATGGCGGTGAGCAGGATCGGCTTGAAGCGGATGGCGCCCGCCTGCAGCAGCACCTCGCGCAGGTCGGCGCCCGGGGTGTTGGCATGCTTCACGAAATCCACGAGCAGGATCGAGTTGCGCACGATGATGCCCGCAAGTGCGATGAAGCCGATCATCGAGGTGGCCGTGAAGGCCGCGCCGAACAGCCAGTGGCCGAGCATGATGCCGATGAGGGTCAAGGGGATCGGCGTCAGGATCACCAGCGGCACCTTGAAGGAGCGGAACTGCGCCACGACGAGGATGTAGATGGCCAGCAGCGCCACGAGGAAGGCTCCGCCCATGTCACGGAAGGTGACCCAGGTGACTTCCCATTCACCGTCCCACAGCAGGACGGGCTTCGACTCGTCGATGGGCTGGCCGTGGAGAGCGATCTCCGGCTTCTGGAGGCCGGTCCAGTCGACCGAGTCCAGCGCCTTGCCAACTTCGATCATGCCGTAGACCGGTGCCTCGAAGGCGCCGGCGAGTTCCGCCGTGACCATTTCCGCGGGTTTGCCGTTGTGGCGGAAGATCGGGAATGAGGAGAGTTCACGCCGGACGCTGACCACGTCGCCCAGTTCCACCACGCCGCGGTCTCCCGGCAGCGCATTGGCGGGAACGGGAGTGGAAAGTGCGCGCTCGTCGATGAGCTTCTCGGACTTGTTGAGCCCGAGCGTGATCGGGATTGGCTGGCGGCCGCCGCCCCGGTGCGAATAGCCCACCGTGCGCTGGGCATAAAGGCCCTGCAGCGTGTCGTAGACGTCGCCCTCCTCGACCTTCTGGTATTCGAGGTTGTCCTGGTCGATGGCGATGCGCACGCGCGGCATCTGCTGGCCGAAGCTGTCATCGATGTCGACCACGAAGGGCACCTTGGCGAAGGCTTCGCGCACCTTCTCCGCCGTCTTGCGGCGCGTCTCGGCGTCCGGGCCGTAGATTTCGGCCAGCAGGGTGGCGAGCACGGGCGGGCCCGGCGGCGGCTCCACCACCTTGAGGGATGTGCCTTCCGGCAGGCTCAGGCTGGCGAGCTTCTGGCGGAGGTCCAGCGCGATGTCATGGCTGGTCCGCTCCCGCTCGCCCTTTTCGGCCAGCGTGATCTGCACGTCGCCCAGTTCCGGCGTGCTGCGGATGTAGTAGTGGCGCACCAGGCCGTTGAAGTTGAAGGGTGCTGCCTCGCCCGCATAGGTCTGGACGGAGTGCACCTCGGGCAGCGACAGCGCCACGCGGCCCACTTCGGTCAGGAGCCTGCTGGTGTCTTCGACGGAGGAACCTTCGGGCAGGTCAGCGACCACCTGCAGCTCCGACTTGTTGTCGAAGGGCAGCAGCTTCACCGTCACGTCCTTGGTGTAGAACAGGACGAGCGAGCCGAGCGTCGCCACGCCCACGAACAGCAGGAAGATCCAGGACCGCGCCTTGGACTTCAGGATCGGCCGGGCGAAGGCGAGATAGAGCCGGCCCAGAACGCCGCCGTCCGACGCGCCATGATGGCCGCCGCCGTGGCCCGCGCCGCCGCCGAACTTCATCATCAGCCAAGGTGTCACGATCACCGCGACAAAGAAGGAGAAGATCATGGCGGCCGAGGCGTTGGCCGGGATCGGGCTCATGTAGGGGCCCATCAGCCCTGACACGAAGAGCATGGGCAGTAGCGCCGCGACGACGGTGAGCGTGGCAACGATGGTGGGGTTGCCAACCTCCGCCACCGCGTCCACAGCGGCGTCGATGCGCGAGCGGCCGTCCTTCATGGCCCAGTGGCGGGCGATGTTCTCGATCACCACGATGGCGTCGTCGACCAGGATGCCGATGGAGAAGATGAGCGCGAAGAGGCTGACGCGGTTCAGCGTGTAGCCCATGACGCGGGCGGCGAAGAGGGTGAGAAGGATGGTGGTGGGGATGACCACCGCGACCACGACGGCCTCGCGCCAGCCGATGGAGATGGCCACCAGCAGCACGATCGAGACCGTGGCGAGCCCCAGATGGAAGAGAAGCTCGTTCGCCTTCTCATTCGCCGTTTCGCCATAGTTGCGGGTGATCTGGACGGCGAGGCCGTCCGGGATCAGGCTGCCTTCCAGCTGGTGCAGGCGCTCGGTGATGCGCTCGGCGATGACCACCGCATTGGTGCCCGGCCGCTTGGCGAGTGCCAGCGACACGGCGGGCAGCGTCATGAGCTTGCCATCGACCATGCGGAGATCGGTGGCGCGTACTTCGCGGCTGTTGGAGGCGAGCATCACGTCCGCCACGTCGCGCACATAGACGGGGCGCCCGTCACGCGCGGTGAGCAGGATGTTGGCGATCTCGGTGGGCGACTGCAGCGTCTGCCCGCCCATGAGCGAAATCTGCTTGCCGTCGGCACGGACCTGCCCCGCCTCGAAGGAGCGGTTGGCGGCGGCGATCTTGCCCGTGAGCTGCTGCAGCGTGATGCCGTAGAGCGACAGGCGCTCGGGGTCCGGCTCGACGCGGATTTCCTCCGGCTGGTTGCCGGTGATGTAGGTGAGGCCGATGTCGTCGAGCTTGGAGAGCTCCACCTGGAGCTCGCGCGCCACGCGGCTCACACCATTGGCGGTCCAGTGGCCGGCCATCTCGGGCTTGGGAGACAGGGTGATGACGACGATGGCCACGTCGTCGATGCCGCGGCCGACGATGAGCGGTTCGGGGATGCCGACGGGAATGCGGTTCAGGTTGGCGCGCACCTTCTCGTGCACGCGCAGGATGGCCGCGTCGGAACTCGTGCCGACGAGGAAGCGCGCGGTGACCATCACATTGTCGTCACGCGTCTGGGAATAGACGTGCTCGACGCCGTCGATGCTCTTGATGATGGTTTCGAGCGGCTCGGTGACGAGCTTCACGGCGTCTTCCGCCTTCAGCCCGTCGGCCCGCAGCATGATGTCGACCATGGGCACGGAAATCTGCGGTTCTTCCTCGCGCGGCAGGGTAAGGAGCGCCACGAGGCCCACGGCGAGCGCCGCGAGCAGGAAGAGCGGCGTCAGCGGCGAGGTGATGAAGGCCTTGGTGAGCCCGCCGGCAATGCCGAGCTTCATGGCAGCACCACCTTGTCGCCGTCATTGAGGCCGGTGAGGATTTCCACGAAGGGGGTGCCGTTCTCCTCGAAGCTTTCACCCGCGATCACGGGCACATCGGCCTCGCCCGAGGGCAGGACGACGCGCACGTAATCCACGCCCGCACGCGTCACCAGCGCAGGCTGCGGAACCGCGACCATGCGGCGCTCGGCCACGGGGATCCACACCCGGGTGCGTTCGCCCACGAAGAAATCGCCCAGTCCCTCGACCTCGACATCGGCGAGGACGCGGCCGCCATCGATTTCAGGATAGACCTTGATGATGCGTCCGCGGCGCGCGGCGGCGCCGGGTTCGAGTTCCGACATGCCGCGGCCTCCCACCATGACCTCATCACCCGTCTGGACATGGGCGGCGTGGCGTTCCGGCAGGGACAGCCTGAGGAAATATCCGCCGCCGGCGATGCGGGCGATGGTCTCGCCCGGCATGACCACTGAGCCCCTGGTGACGGGCACGCTCAGCACCCGGCCGGGTGCTGGCGCGATCACCTGCCCCTCCGTCTGCTGCTGTTCGAGAACGGAGCGCTCGGCGGCGGCTGCCGCGCGCTGGTTGGTGAGGACGTCGACCTTGGTCTGGAAGGCATCGACCTGCTTCTTCGGCACGACGCCGCTGGCGAGCAGCGTCCTGGCGCGGTCGAGGTCGGCCGTGGCGTTTTCGAGTTCCGCGTCGAGCGCCTTGAGCCGCGAATCGAGCGCGCCCAGCTGCAGGGCCAGCTTGTCATCCGCCACGACGGCGACGACGTCGCCCGCCTTGACCGCACTCCCCTCCTCGACCGACAGCGACAGGATGGTGCCGCCGATCCTGGCGCGGGCGGGCACGAGGTCCCGGCTTTCGACACGGCCGAAGACCGCCTTGTAGTCCGGCCTGTCAACCGCCTTGACCGTGAAGTCGGCAGCCCATGCGCCCGAGGCTGCGAGAGCGGCGGTCATCATCAGCGCCATAACGGTCCAGCCCGGAACCCTCATCGCCATCCATCCCGTCTAAAAGATATTTCTAATATTGAATATATTGGCTAGGCTTCGCCTTGGCCACGCCGCCTCAGTGGAAGGCTTCGCCCTTCCGGCACCCCAGCGCCTTGAATACCATGGCGGCGGGGCAGAAGCCGGTGAAGGCGGCCTGCAGCATGTTGAGGCCCGCGAAAGCGGTGAGCAGCAGCCACCAGGGCGATACGAAATGGGCAAGCGCCACCGAGGCCAGCACCATGAGGCCGGCAAAGGCAAGAACTGCGCGATCGATGTTCATGTGCAATCTCCCTCGAACTCTCGCCGGATTCCGGTCCGGCAAGAGGTATATATTATGTGTCTCTAATATTAGCAACGCATAATTTGCCGCAGGGGGGAGCCGCGGTCAGAGCTGTGCCAGCACCCAGGCCGAGGCAAAGAGGCCGAAGCCGAACACCGTGTGCGCGAGGAGGTTCAGCAGGCGGACCTGCCAGCGGTTGGGCTTGCGGGAGGCGGCCCAGCCGGCACCCATGCCCGGCTGCAGGAGGAACCACCCCGCCGCGATCGTGACCATACCGAGGACGAAGGCGGGAAGGAATGTGGGCGACAGGAGCCACGCCGGACCCATGACGAGCACGAGCATGGCGCCATAGGCGATGCCGGTCACGTAATGCGCAGCCCAGCCGATGGCCAGCTCGTTGCCCACCGCCTCTGCCTGGGCGATGTCCTTGTGGAACAGGCGGCCGCGCGGCACATGCGCGAACCAGCGCCCCACCATGGCCCAGTTGGGCAGTGCGATGCCGAAGGCGCGGTTCAGCAGAACCGCCCAGAGGTCCATCAGCGCCGTGGCACCGATGCCGATGGCAAGCGTCTTCCAGATGATGTCGAGCATTCTGCGGCCTCAGGCGGTTTGAAGGGTCTTGGTCTTGAACACGTCGCGCAGGATGTGCTCGGCCGTGCGAACGGCCTGCGCCACGATGGTCAGTGACGGGTTCACCGCCGTGGAGGACGGCAGGAAGGAGGCATCGACCACATAGAGGTTCTCCACATCCCACGCCTTGCAGTTCGGGTCCAGCACGGAGGTTGCGGGGTCATTGCCGAAGCGCGCCGTGCCGCACTGGTGCATGGCGACGGTGATGTCCATCTTCTGGGTGATGACGATGGGGTATCCCATGCGCCGCATCAGCCGCGTCCAGTGCGCCACGAGTTCGCCATGGGACTTGAGGTTGTTCGGCACGTAAGAGACCCTGATCTTGCCGTCGCCGTCCAGCGTTACCCGATTCCCGGGGTCGGGCAGGTCCTCGGACATGATCCACCAGTCCACGCTGCGCTCCGCGAACCAGCTCATCAGGCTTTCCGGCACCCAGCGCATGTTGGCCGTCAGCATGCCGCCCTGCAGCTTGCCCAGCCCCTGGACATTGCCCAGCGGATAGGGCCGCACGTCGTTCTTCAGGTAGAAGTCGTTGATGCACAGGGATTTCTGGAACACGACCCGGTTCTTGCGCAAGGGGTTCACCGCCATCATGGCGGTGTTGTTGTGGGCCATGTAGTTGCGGCCGAGCTGGTCGGATGAGGTGTTGCCCAGCCCCTTCGGATGCCTGCCATTGGCGGAGCGCAGCAGCAGGGCGGCCGAGTTGATGGCGCCGGCGCTGGAGATGAAGAGTTCGCCGTTGACGATGGTCTTCTCCCCCTTCTGCTCGATCTCGGCGCCCACCACCTTGCGGCCCGTCGCGTCGGTGATGAGGCGATGCACATAGGTCTCGAGGACGAGGTCCTCGTTGCCGGTGGCGAGTGCGGGGTCGACGAGGCGCACCTCGGCGTCGTTCTTGGCGCCGATCTTGCAGGCGAAGCCGTCACAGGTGCGGCAGCGGATGCATGTGCCGCCGGGGTGGAGGTCAATCGCCACCGGCAGCGGAAAGGGCTTCAGCCCCATGGCGCGGAGCTTCACGTTGAAGGCCTCGATCTCCGGCTCGTGCCCGATCGCCGGGTGCGGCATGGGGCCGGAGCGCGGCGGCTCCGTGGGGTCGAGGCCGGCCTGGCCGTGGGTGCCCATCAGCCGCTCGGCAATTGCGTAATAGGGTTCGAGATCGGCATAGCGGATCGGCCAGCGCGGCGTGGTGCCCGCCTCATGCGCGAGGCCTTCGAAATCCTGCTCGCGGAAGCGCAGCGTGGCGGTGCCGAAGAATTTCGAGTTGCCGCCGACATAGTAATAGGTCGAGGGCTTGAACGCCTGCCCGTTGCGGTCCCGCCAGGTTTCCTTGGCCGCGTATTTGCGGTCGTGGAAGACGGCCTTGACGCTCCAATTGTCGGCCTCGCGCGGAAGCCTGGTGCCGCGCTCGATGACGAGCACCTTGGCACCCGCCTGCGCCAGCCTGTTGGCCATCGCGCCGCCACCGACGCCGGCGCCCACGATCACGACGTCGTAGGACGCCTTCACCCTGCTCATCCCGTTCTCCCGTCGGCGCCCGCGCGCCGTCCCTTCTCGTTGTTCGGGCCGCCCTCGGCGAAGAGGCTGGCCTTGTCCGGATACATGGCCGCCATCACCTCGAATGAACTGTCGAGGTGGATGCGCATGGCGAGTTCCGCCTGCAGGGCGTTGCGCCGCGCCAGCGCATGGACGATCGCCGCATGCTGCTCGGTGACCTCCGCGAGGTGCCCGGGCACAGGGGCGCTCAGCTGCCGCATGCGGTCCAGATGCACCTTGGCGAGGCCGATGAATTTCCAGATGCGCGGATAGCCGCTGATACGCGCGATGGCGCAGTGGAAGGCATCATCCACCTCGAGATAGTCGCTGAGGCGGTCTTCGCGCAGCACCTCGCGCATCCGCGCCAGGATGTCCTTCAGGTGATGCACGTCATCCTCGCCGATGCGCTCGCTCGCCTTGCGGACACTCTCCACCTCCAGCGCGCGGCGCAGCACGAAACCCTCTTCGGCCAGCGCGAAGGAGATGCGGCTCACCCAGGTGCCCGAATGCGGCAGGATGTCGACGAGATCCTCCTCCGCCAGCCGCTGCAGCGCCTCCCGGACCGGCGTGCGGGACACCTCGAAGCTGGTGCAGATGTCCTTCTCCGAAATCGGCGCAGCTGGCGGCATCTCCAGCCGGACGATGGCGCGGCGGAGCCACTCATATATTTGTTCTGACTTGCCGGGGCTCTTCTCTGTCATGATCTTCAAGCTTTTGCTTATGTCGAAATGCGAATTGACAGTGTGCAGCCCTTCTGCGTCTAGTAACTCATATATTAGTTGACCTGACAAGCGGAAAGACGGCCCATGAGCACCATCACCTATCTGACGCGCATCGAATTCGGCGAAGGCGAGGTGAAGCGGCTTCCGGAATTCCTCGACCTGCTGGGCGTGAAGCGCCCGCTGATCGCCACCGACAAGGGCCTCGTGGCCACCGGGATGGTGGAGCGCATTTCAGGGCTGCTGAAGACCGCGCCGGTGGTGTTCGACGGCACGCCCGCCAACCCGACGGAGGACGCGGTGCTCTCCGCCCATGCCCTCTACCGGGAGCAGGGCTGCGACGGGGTGATCGGGCTCGGCGGCGGCTCGGCCCTCGACCTCGCCAAGGGCGTGCGGCTGCTCTCAGGCCATGAGGGGCCTCTGTCGCAGTACACGCTGGTGGCCGGTGGCCTCGCGCGCATCCACGGACGCATCTGCCCGATGGTCGCGATCCCCACGACCTCCGGCACCGGCTCGGAAGTGGGGCGTGCCGCCGTCATCATCACGGCGGAAGGCCGCAAGCTCGGCATCATCTCGCCCCACATGCTGCCCTCGATCGCGCTGTGCGACCCCGAACTCACCTATGGCCTGCCGCCCTTCCTGACCGCCGCCACCGGCATGGACGCGATCTCGCACTGCCTCGAAACCTTCATGGCGCCGGCCTTCAACCCGCCGGCCGATGCGATCGCCATGGACGGGCTCGGGCGCGGCTGGCGGTCGATCGAGCAGGCGATGCGTGACGGGCAGGACAAGGCCGCCCGGAACGACATGATGGTCTGCGCGCTGGAGGGTGCCATGGCCTTCCAGAAGGGGCTGGGCGCGGTTCACGCCCTGACCCATCCGCTGGGCGCCATCCGCCAGCTCAACCTGCATCACGGCACGCTGAACGCCGTGCTGATGCCCGCGGTGCTCCGCTTCAACCGCAGCGCAATCGGCGGCAAGTGGGACGAGCTCGCGCGCTTCTTCGGCGAGGCACCGGACGCGGCCGTGGCGAAGCTCAACCAGCGGCTGGGCATGCCCTCCGGCCTGGCGGCAATGGGGGTGACCGGGGAGATGATGCAGCACGTGGCGCAGGAGGCGATGAACGACCACTGCCACGCCACGAACCCGCGCAAGGCCACGCCCGCGGACTATCTGGCCATCCTCCGGGAATCGGCCTGACGGCCGAGGTCGGGCTTCGTCAGATGCTCTTGCGAAGCGCCATCTCGACGATGGTGGCGAAGGGCTCGTCGGTGATCTCCAGCATCACCCGGCGGGCATCTCCGGGATCCGGGTTACGGGTGATGAGGCCCAGTTCCGCCAATTCGCCCAGCCGCCGCCACACCGAGGTGCGGGTCGCGTCGATGAGGGCGCAGAGGCCGCTGATGTCCAGCACCTCGCCGCGCGTGCGCGCCAGCGCCAGCCTGAGGAGGATGTCCCAGGCGATGTCCGGCAGGTCATGCCCCTTGAACACCTGTTTCCGGAGAGCACGGCTCTTCAGGATTGCATTGAGGGCTTCGGTGTCCGCCGCCGCGCCGCCCCGGATGAGGCGCACTTCCGCCATCGCGGCGGTGACGCTCGTGAGAATCTCGTCGGAGGAAGACGGCTTGACGAGGAAGTCGAAGGCGCGGGACCGGAGGGCGGTCAGCGTATGATCCACGCTGCCATAGCCGGTGAGCACGACGACCTTGAGGGCCTCCTGATCGGGGCGGAGCCGGGCCACCTCCAGCAGTTCGAGACCGGAGCCGCCGGGCATCCTGATGTCCGTGAGGACCACGCCGATCCGCACATCGGCGGCCAGGATCCGCTTGGCCTCCACGAGAGAGCCGGCCGTCTTGAGAACCGGCATCTTCTTGCGGAACAGGTCAGTCAGTTCCTCAAGCGCCTCCGGCTCATCATCCACGAGGAGAAGGCCGATGGGGTCGGCAGTGTCGTTGCCTTGAATGTGCATCTCGTTCATGTTGCCTTTTGGAAGCTGAAACATGGGTGGTTGGCAAGGAGTATTTTACGGAAGACCGGCACGCTGTGATCATTTATCTATCCCGCCAGTCAACTGAACCACAACCGAAATGCGCACGATATTTCGACGGCTTAACGAGAAGATCCTGATCGGCGCGGCGTTCGTGGTGATGAACACGCTGGTGACGATCCTGGCTGTCGGATATCACGACGCCCAGGTCCTGCGCGGCAACAGCGAGGAGAAGGCACAGGCGCTGTCGCACAGCCTCGCCGCCCTGGTGCATGAAAAAATAAATTCCTACAAAGTCACGATCGGCGTACTCAGCAGGGTTTATACAATCGAAAGTAGCGAATCGACGGAATCCGCCACCGATATCGCGCGGTTCGCCGAGGACCTCGAGGGCTACGTCGTAGTGGTGCGCGACGGGGGGAGCGAACTCGACGTCCTGCTGCACACGAGCAATTCCGGGTTGCAGATGCCGCTGAAGCTGAACCCACACCGGGAAGACCTGAAGCCGGTCGTGCAGGTGCTCCGCAAGGCACGGATGACGTCCGAGACGCAAGTGTCCGACGTCTATGTGAGCCCGGTGACCGGGGAACACGTGATCGCCGTCTTCTCCCCTGCCCTTTCGGAGGGCAAGGACGCGAAACAGCTGTCGCTTCTGATTCCGGCCGCCAGCCTGGGACGACTGCTGGGCGCCGGCAACACGGGCACCCACATGCTGGCGACACTCTCCGACAACCGGGGAAACATCGTTGCCCGTTCCGACGGCGTGAAGGACCGGACCGGCAAGAAGGAGCCGGAGTGGTACCTGGCCCTTCGCCAGCACCAGGAGGAAGGGCTGGTCGAGGCCCGCTGGATGCAGAAGGATGAATATGCCGGGAACGACCTCATGTTCCACCGGCTGGCCGAACCGGCCGGCTGGTACCTGACGCTTGCCATTCCATCCTCCGCGCGGCCGCCCGCCATCGTTCTCGGCGCCGGAGCCGGGGCCTGGGCGGCGGTCGTGTTCTTCATCAGCCTCATGATCGCCTGGGCCGCCCTGGGCCAGGAGATGCGCGCGGCCCATATGAAGCGGAAGATCGACGACACCACGCGCCGGCTGCTGCAGGGGCTGCCCGGCGCCTTGCTCCAGATTGCGCTGCCGGCAAACGGTCCGGCGCGCGTCATCGTGAGCCATGGCACGCTCGCGGCCGATCTCGCCGGCGGCGAACCCCAAGACCTCGACGCGGTTCTCCGTGGCGCGGTGGAGGCGAGCGAGCCCGGCGGCATGCCGCGCGACGTGACCCGGGGCGGACGCACGCTGCGCATCTTCGCGTCCGGCGAGCGCCAGGAGGGGGCAGCCTCGCGCGTGCTCGATGCCTATGTCCTCGACGTGACCGAACTCAAGCGGGCAGAGGCCATCGCGGCCTCTTCCGCGCGGCTGGCGACCCTGGGCAAGATCTATGCCTCGATCGCGCATGAGATCAGCCAGCCGCTGAACATCATTTCTCTCGCGGCGGAGAACGGCTCCGAGTTCCTGCGCGAAAGCGACGTACCCTCCGCCTCCGCCAAATTCGCAGGCATCGTGAAACAGGCGCGGCAGGCCAGGCTCATCGTCGACAGGATGCTGATCTTCGCCCGCGGCGAACCGGGCGCGGACAGGCTCGTTCGCGCCGACATCGAAAGCTGCCTTGCCGCCGCGCGCGAGATCGCGGCCCCGAAGCTGGCGCAGAACCTGGTGTCGCTGAAAACCCGCATCGAGCCGAAGGGCCTGCGGGTTCTGGCCACGCCACTCGAACTCGAGCATGTGTTCCTCAATCTCCTGCTCAACGCCATTCACGCCATCGCCGGCAAGTCTTCCGACGGCGAGCGCATGATCGAGGTGAGGATCAAGGGCGGGCCGACGGAAGCCCTCGCCGAGATCGAGGATACTGGCGGCGGCCTGGACGAAAGCGTGATGGAGAAAGCCTTCGAGCCGTTCGTCACGACGAAGCCCTCGGGGGAAGGAACCGGGCTCGGACTTGCATTCGTGCGCAGCACCATGGATTCCTTCGGCGGCACGGCCGAGATCGCGAACGGGCGCAAGGGCGCGCTGGTGCGGCTCACCTTCAAGCTGCCGCCGGCGCCCGCGGGCTGACGGGCGGCCCGTTTCGTGCTAGGCTCGCGTCCGGCTTACTCCGGAGCACGCCAATGAACAGGGATGCGGACATCCTCGCTTCGCTGAAGGGCCTTGCCGACGCCTTCAACGCACACGACCTCGATCGCATCATGAGCTATTTCGCGCCCGGCTGCAGCCTCGACATGCCGCGCGGCACGGAACCGCATGGCACGCGGTTCCACGGCATGGAGCAGGTGCGGAAAGGGCTGTCGGGGCGGTTCGAATCAACCCCCGACGTCCATTACAGCGAACTGGAGCACTTCGTGTCCGGCGACTGCGGAATGTCGAAGTGGCTCCTGACGGGCACCACGGCGGACGGCGGGAAGATCAGCGTGCGGGGCTGCGATTTCTACACTTTCCGGGATGGGCTGGTCACGCGGAAGGATTCATACTGGAAGATCGTCGCGTGAGGCGCGAGGCAGCGGAGGACCAGCCCGGCCCGCTGGCGGAGCCTGGCCCGGAAAGCACCCCCGGCTTCGTCTATGTCATCGGCACGGTGACGCCCGATGGCGTCAGGACCTATGTCGGCTGGACGCTCGATCCGGAGCGGCGGCTCGCGCAGCACAATTCCGGCACGGGCGCCAAGTCCACGCGCGGGCGCAGGTGGCAGCTTCTCTACATCGAGAAATGCGAGACACGTCGCGCCGCCATGAGCCGCGAGTGGCGCCTGAAGCGCGACCGGCGCTTCCGCCGGCAGCTGTCAGGCAGCAACGCTGTTTGACATGGCGCAATTGCGGGAGCAGCATCTCGTGCAATCCTGGCAATACAGGATTTTCAGGGAGGGACCATGTCGACCCAGACCCATCTCGATGCGCTCAAGAGCAAGCACCGCTCTCTCGAGGCAAAACTTTCCGAAGCACTCGCCCATGCCTCGTCCAGCGATCAGGAGATCGCCGGGATCAAGCATCAGAAACTGGTCCTCAAGGACGAGATCGCGGCACTGGAAGCGAAGCTCCGGTCCGAAGCCTTCGCCTGAGGCCGCCGCCGCGCGGCCTAACCTTCGGCCTTGGATTTGCGCTTGTGACCGGCTGAAGCCTTGGCCTTGAAGGTCTTGGGCTTGCCCTTGCCGGCACCCGCCTTCGGCTTGCCCTTGTAGGCTTTGCCTTTCGGCGGGCCGTCCTTGGCCCATGGCTGCTTGCCCGATGTCCTCGGCCGGTCTTCGGCGGGGAACGCGGGGGACGGGGGTGCCTGGTCTTCGCTGACCTGGGCGCGTGGCTCACGCGGTTTCCGCTCGGCCGGGGAAATCGTCACGCCCTTCTCGCCGCTTCCCTTGCGCGCGATGCGTTCAGCGAAGGCGCCGGCCTTGTCCGCGGCGATTTCGAAGCGGGTCTCGTCATCGAAAATCTTGATCGAGCCCACGTCGTCGCGCGTGATGTCGCCGGCCTTGCAGATCAGCGGCAGGATCCATCTGGGCTCCGCACGCTCGCGACGGCCGACGGAGAGCGAAAACCAGGCCGCACCGGACATGTCCCGGCGCTCGGGCCGCACCCTGCCTTCAGCCCCGCCCGGCGCGCGGGCCTGCCTGCCGCCAGAGGGAAGCGGCGTGACGGACACGTCTTCCGGGGCAGGCCGCGTCGCCAGCTGCTGGCGGAGGTAAGCCGCGGCCATCTGTTCCGGCGTCATGCGCGCCAGCAGGTCGGCCACGAAGGGAGCCTCCGCGTCATCCGGCGGAGGGGCGGCGATGGCGGCCTCGAGAATCTGCTCGCGGTAGCGCGCATCGATTTCGGCGGCCGTCGGAGCGCCGCGCGACGTGGCCTCGGCATTCGCGAGGCCGAGCACGCGGGTGGCGGCAGCATAGCGCCGCACCGGCACGATCAGCACGCAGACACCCTTGCGGCCCGCCCTGCCCGTGCGCCCCGAGCGGTGGAGGAGCGTGTCGGGGTTCGTCGGCAGGTCGGCGTGGATGACCAGGTCGAGGTTCGGCAGGTCGATGCCGCGTGCCGCCACGTCGGTGGCGACGCAAACGCGCGAGCGCCCGTCGCGCATGGCCTGCAACGCATTTGTGCGTTCCGCCTGGGACAGCTCACCCGAGAGCGAGACCGCGTTGAAGCCGCGGTTGCCCAGCCGCGCGGCGAGGTGCTTGACCGCTTCCCGCGTGTGGCAGAACACGATGGCGCTGCCGCTGTCGAAGAACAGCAACGTGTTGATGATGGCGTTCTCCCGCTCATGCGGCTGCACCACCACGAGCTGGTAGTCGATGTCGGCGTGGCGCTCCGACGCGCCGGTGGCCACGATGCGCACGGCATCGCGCTGGTAGGTCTTGGCGAGATGGGCGATGGATTTCGGCACGGTGGCCGAGAACATCAGGGTGCGCCTCTCCTCCGGGGCGGCGGCGAGGATGAACTCCAGGTCCTCGCGGAAGCCCAGATCCAGCATCTCGTCCGCCTCGTCGAGCACCACGGCGCGCAGGTTGGACAGGTCGAGGGAACCCTTGGTGATGTGGTCCCTCAAGCGGCCGGGGGTTCCGACCACGATATGGGCTCCGCGCTCCAGCTGGCGGATCTCCTTGCGCATGTCCATGCCGCCCACGCAGCTGGCGGTGACGGCCCCAGCATCCGCATAGAGCCAGCGGAGTTCCCGCTCGACCTGAAGAGCGAGTTCGCGCGTCGGGGCGATGATCAGCCCCATCGGACGTTCCGGCGGAGCGGTGAGGCCCTGATCACCCAGCAGCGTCGGCGCGATGGCGATGCCGAAGGCCACCGTCTTGCCAGATCCGGTCTGGGCGGAGACGAGCAGGTCCTGGCCCTCGGCCCGGTCCTCGATGACGGCGGCCTGGACCGGCGTCAGCGTTTCGTAACCCTGCCTAGCCAGCGCCGATGCCAAGGCGGGGTGTACGCCCGCCGGGGCGGACGCGGTCGGGGTGTCATCGGATGGCGTCATGGGCTGGTCAACCTTCTGGATCGCGCGGGGCGTTCGCGCCGGCGCCTCATGCGCCGGTCATTGCCAGCAGTCTTTGGCACAAAGACGACCGGCAGGATACCCTTCCCCATCACCGTCACCCGTCGAGAACGGGCCCTCGGCGAATCCCCCAAGCCCCCCCCCCGCGGGTCAACCGCTCCAGACGAGCCAGCCAATGCCGGCAAACGCAAGAACGATGGAAAGCCATTGCGACAGGCCAACCCTCTCCTGGATGAAGACCCGCGCGAGCACGATCGTCAGGAAGCCGAACATCGACCCGGCGACGGCCGTGATGCCGGGAAACAGCGTCAGCCCACCGGCAAGCAGGGCAACATAGCCGAGGGTGTCCAGAACGCCCTGGGCCGCGAGCGGCAGCATGGCACGCCCCGGCGGCGGCAGCGTGAAACTGCCGGCCAGAAGGGCAAGAAGCAGCACCGCGGCGCTGGTGGCGCGCCCGATCAGGGCGACACTGGCCTGGCCGATCTCCGGGGCGGCGTGCTGCCCGGTCACGATGAGCAGCGCATAGGCGATGCAGGCCCCGACCGCCAGCAACAGCGTGTGCCGCCGCGACCCGGCGGAGGCCCCGCCGTTCACCCCGTCGCCCGATTGATGAAAGCTGAAGATGCTGGCGGACACGACGCCAACGGTCACGACTGCGGCGGCGAGGAGTTGCTGCATGTTGAGATTCGATCCGGTGACGGCGATCTCATACAGAATGATCAACACGGGATGAGCCGCCACGATCGGGACGGCGAGGCTCACGGGGCCGCGGGCAAGGGCCGCATAGAGCATGATGGACATCGCCGTCACGCAGAGGCCGTGGAGGCAGGACATCAGGACCCCGAAGCCCGTGAACCTCAACTCGGCACCCGTCACGAACATGAACGCCGCCATGAGCAGCGTGCCGAAGCAGACGACATAGGTGAAGGCCGCGACCGCACCGACGCGCAGGCTGGTGAAGCGCGCCAGGAAATCGGCCGTTCCCAGGGAAAGGGCGGCAATCATGCCCCAGACGAGAGCATCGAGCATTGGCGTCGGTCCAAACGTTCTTGCAGACTTCGGGTCAGGCGCGGCGATTGCCCCCGGGGGCAACGGAACATGATGCCGGCTAGGTCTCCTTGTAGAGCGCTGCGGCCTGTTCCTTGCTGACGAGGATGTGCTCTTCCGTTTCGCTCCGGGCCTTGTCGATGCGGCCCTGCTTCAGATACGCGATGATGTCTTCGTGATACTTGATGGAGCGGCGCGTCATCAGCGTTGCCTTCATGAACTTGTAGCGCACGGGCAGGGACACCTCGTTCACGTAGAGCATCACTTCGCTGATCGGCCGGTTCTGCGTGTAGGAGATGATGAGATCGTGAAAGACCTGGTTCTCCAGGAAGTAGGCCTCGATGTCATTCGCCTGGAAATGGCGTTCCATGGCGCTGTTGCTTTCCTCGAGCGCGGCGATGAGGGAATCCAGCGCGCGCCCCGTCAGTGACGCGATCACGAGACCTTCAAGGCTTGCCCGGAGGTCATAGAGGTTCAGCACGTCGGCGACGCTGTAGGTCCGCACCCGGAAGCCGCGCCGTTCCTGGTATTCGACCAGTCCCTTCTGCAACAGCATTCGGAGGCTTTCCCGGACGGGGCCCCGGCTGGATCCGAACTCGCGCTCGATATCCTGCTCCCGCAAAGGCTGGCCGGGCGCCAGCTCTCCGGTGATGATGCGCAAGCGCAACAGATCCAGGAGGTGATTGGAAAGGGTCTTGGGCAATCCGGCCGGCCGGGCGACCGCCTTCGGATCGTGTCTCGAATCCCCCTGCGGTTGGCTCCGGTCCGCCATGCGCGTTCCTTATTCCTTTCTTGCCGAGCACTTGCATCGGGCGTCTCCGTCCCGCCGCCGTCAGAGCGGAGGAGCGAACACCCTGCCCGAGGTTTATCGGTGGGCGCAGCATGAGGCAATTGGCTTGGCCGGATCAGCCGCCCGATGATCTGGATGCCGAACGGCAAGCCCCCCCGCACCCCGTCCGCAGGGGATGACGGCCGCGGGATTGCCCATCAGGGTCACGCCATAGGCGATTGCCTCCCAGCGAAGATAATTCGGCATCTTCTCGCCGTTGATTTCCTTCGGCCATTCCATCTCGTGCAGGAACGGGGGCACGGAGGCGGCTGGCGTGATCAGCAGGTCCCAGTGCTCGAAGAAGGCCTGGCTGCGGCGGTGAATGCGTGAATGCTCGCCGATCGCCCAGGCGACCTCGTCGATCCCCACCGTCATCCCGCGCTCGACCTCGAAGCGCACATTGGGCGCCAGGGCGCTGCGGTCGCTGTCATAGATGTCCTTGAAATCGTGAACGAACTCGAGGCTGCGTATGGCCGCCAGCACCCGGTCCACGCTGGAGAGGTCAGGACAGGCATCCTCCAGAACGTTGAAGAAGGCGGCGAAGCGCGACAGCTTGCGCCTGAAGTCGCGCTGCACGCCATTGTCTACCGGGTCGAAACCCAGATCCTCCGAAATGGCCACCTTCAGCCGCCCGAGATCCACCGGCCGGGCCGGCGCATCCCAGTGCCGGTCACGGGCGGCGCTCAGCGGGTCGAAGCTTTCGGCGCTCGCCATGGCGGCGAGGAGCATCCGCGCATCGCCGGCTTCGCGCCCCATGGGGCCTTCGACATTGAAGGGAGAAAAACCGAAGGCGCGGCGCTCATTGGGTTGCAGGTGGTGCCCCACAGCGGGTTGGCACTCGTTGCACCAAATCCCAGTTCCGGAATGTTGGTCTTGCCCACCACGATGGCTCCCTGCCGCTTCAGATGGGCCACGATGAATTCATCCGCGGCGGCAGCGCCTCGCCCCGCATGACGGTATCTTCCGCGGCCTTCGCCTCCGCGAGCGCCTTTTCCGGGCGCATGTCGCAGAACGCGACGAGGAGCGGGTTCAATCTCTCGATTCGCTCGAGACAATGCCGCATCACTTCGACGGGGGACAACTTTCGCGCGCCAATCAGGCGGCGGATTGACGGATGCGGGAATTCCGGGCGACAGTGGGCGAATAACGTCACAAAACGACTGGCAGGGAGATCCAACAAGTGACCATTCACAGCCGACGGCAGTTCCTCACTTCGCTCTGTGCGCTGACGCTCGCGATGGCCGGTCTTCCTCGAAGCGCCCGGGCGGCGACGGAACAGCAAGCCCAGGACATGGTGGCGAAGGCGATCGCGCTCTACGCCGAGAAGGGCGAAGCCGCCCTGGCAATCTTCAATGAGGGCAAGACGAGCGGCTTCGCCGATGGAGAACTCTACATCGTCGTGCAGTCGCGTGGACCGGAGGGAAAGGTCCTCGCCCACGCCGCCAACGGAAAGCTGGTGGGAATGCCGCTCAGTGACATTTCAGACCCCAATGGCTTGAAATTCGGCGAGGTCATGAGCGCTGAAGCGACGACGGCAGGCGGCTGGTTCGAGTATGAGTGGCCGGATCCCTCGACAGGCCAGGTGGCACGGAAGAAGTCCTGGGCGGTGCTCTACCAGGAGCTCGTCTTCATAGCGGGCATCTATCTGCGCTGAGGCTCGCGCGATACTCTCGTGCTCGGCAATGACAAACCGACCGGCAGTGCCGGGGCGGACGGCTTCGTCTTGAATACGAGGCCGAACAACGCATCAAAGCCCGTGTTGCCCTCGCTTTCCTGCATTGGGGAAACGAGCACGCCGCCGTCAACGGCCGAAATCTCCGCAACGCGGGTCCTTACCGCAGCCCGTGCTTGCCCAGGAGCTTGACGGTGCTCGCCTGCGGTCCTTTGTCTCCCTGCTGTTCGACGAACGTCACCTGAGTTCCCGGTTCCAGCCTGGCGAAGCCCCCGTTCACCACGCTGTTGCGGTGGAAGTAGATTTCCAGGCCTTCGGCGGTTTCGAGAAAACCGTGGTCCTCGAACAGACGGGTCACCGTGCCGGTGGGCTGCTCTGCGGCGGTCTTCACTTCGCCCTGCATGCGCTCCACGGCATCGTGAAGCTGGCGTTCGGCCCGGCGGAATGCGTCGCCCAAGGCGAAGTTGAAGTCCGCATACCGCTCATCCACACCAGGTGTGCGTGACACGTCGACCTCCCGTCCGGCTGGCAACTTCAGCCGGATCGAAATCTCGAACGGCGCGCCCTTGCGGTGATGCTTGTCGGGTGCCTTGACCACAACTCTACCGGAGACAATCCTGCCGAACCTGCGCTCAACTTCCGCAAGGTGCCGCGTAATTGCCGCCTTCTGCGCTTCGGATCCGTCGAACCCCTTGAAGTCGATCTCGATGGGTGTCTGCATGAGGGAACCCTTTCTTTCGACGACCATGACTTTCTTCGTCCAAGGTCGGGTCCGCATTGATCGGCGTCAAGGCGGCAGCACTGCGGCGGGCTGTTTCGTGAATAACCATGATGGCATCGCAGGCGATGATTCCGCCTGCGAGCGGCAGTGCCCGTCACGGGAGCCGGCCCCGGACGCTCTGCCGCGCTAGTTCTCGTCTCCCAGCAGCCTGCTGATGGAGCCGTCGCCTTCGAGACCGCGGATGCATCCCGCAAAGAGTGGCGCGGCGCTGACGACCTCGCAGCGCTCGGCAGCAAAGCGGCTGCTCAAGCGGAAGGGCGGCACACTGTCGGTGATGATGATCCGGTCCAGAGTTGGCGTGCCGAGGACATCTTCGGCGCTGCCGGTGAACAGCCCATGCGCAGCGCAGCAAATCACGCTGCGGGCGCCGTTCCCGCGCAGGGCCGCCGCGGCGCGCGCCATGGTTCCGCCCGACGCCACCAGATCGTCGACGATGATGGCATGCGAGCCGCCGACATCGCCGATCAGCAACTCGCCGCTCACCACGCCCGCACTGCGGCGCTTGTCCATGAAGGCCTGGGCCACCGGCCGGGCGAGCCTCGCCTCCAGCATTTCGCGGAAAAGCTGCGCCCGCTTCACGCCGCCCGGATCGGGAGACACCACGCAAACCGGCTCATGCGCCAGCCGCCCGATCAAATGGTCGATGAACAACCGCCGCGTATCGAGATGAATGGTGGGATTGCGGAACGCATTCTGAAAGGCCACGATGTTGTGGACATCGAGCGTCACGGCACAATCAGCCCCCGCGACCTCGAGCAAGCGGGCCACATATTGCGTGGCGATGGGGTCGCGGGTCTTGGTCTGCCGGTCCTTGCGCGAATAGGCCAGGTAAGGAACGAGCACTGTCACCCGCGCCGCGCCGTTGCTCTTGAGCGTGGACACGAAGAACAGAAGCTTGCACAACTTGTCATTGGCACTGGCATCCGGGCCGCCATGAAGGCTCTGGATGACGCAGGCGTGCTGGCCCCTGACGCTCACCAGAGGGCGGAGCTTGTGCTCACCGTCCTCGAAATTCCGCTCTTCATGCGGATCGAGCGCGACGCCCAGGGCGCGCGCCACGGCCTGCGCAAATTCAAGCGTATCATTGAGGGCGAACAGTCGCATGCCGGTTTCCTCTGCATCGAATTTCGCGCGGCGTCCTGGGCCCCAATCAAACCATTCCGCCCCGGGAGGTTTCAAGTAGAATGCGAACCGGGCAGAAAGCCAGAAGGTGCGGTGCGCCGAAGATGATCCGTATTCCGAGCCTCGAGGAGAAGGTGGCCTTCCTGAGCCGGGCCCAGTCCTACCCGCACGGCGCAGCGTCCGTCGAGGTCAAGGAGACCCACATGTCATGGGTCTTCCTCGTGGGTGCCTTCGTCTACAAGCTGAAAAAGCCGGTGGCCTACCCGTTCCTGAATTTCACGACGCTTGCGGCCCGGCGGGCAAACTGCCTCGAGGAAGTGCGCCTCAATTCACGGCTGGCAAAGGGCGTCTATCTGGGCGCGGTTCCCCCCTGCACAACTCACCAGGGAGACCTCACCCTGGAAGAGACGGGAGAGACCGTCGACTGGCTGGTCAAGATGAAGCGCCTGCCCGCGGAACTCATGCTGGACGAATTGATCGCACAGGGCGCCGTCAGCAGGACGTGCGTCGAGCGCGCGGCGGATCTTCTGATCCGTTTCTACCTGGCGCTGCCAGCGGTGGACACCAGCCCCGATTGGGTTCTGGCGAAATTCACCGCGGAACATGAGGAGGATGCCCGCCTCCTGTCCGACAGGCGGTTTGCGCTTGAAACCCTCAGGACCGAAGCCGTTCTCCAGGCGATGGCATCCGCATTGGGTAAAGTAAGGCCTTTCCTGGAGGCGCGCGCCGCAGCCGGGGTTTATGTCGAAGGCCACGGCGATCTGCGGCCGGAACACGTTTGCCTTCTGCCGGAGCCGGTCTTCATCGACTGCCTCGAATTCAACCGTGATCTGCGCATCCTCGATCCGTTCGATGAAATCTCCTATCTGGGACTCGAATGCGAGCGCCTTGGCGCAGCCTGGATCGGCAAGATATTCCTTGCCGCCGCAGATGGGAGACTGTCACCCGGCGCACCCGCGCCTCTCATTGAATTCTACCGTGCAGCGAGGGCCCTGCTGCGCGCCAGACTTGCACTGGCCCATCTCACGGAGCCAAACCCGCGGACACCCGGGAAATGGGAACCCCGCGCGCGGGAGTATATCCACATCGCCGAAAAATCACTCAAGGCGATGGCTGCTATTCCCACATAAGTTAAGTTGGCAATCAGCTGCTCCGGCTGTTTGATGTGTATCAATGTCTTGGTGAAGCTGCCACGATAGCCAGCGATGAGGCGGCTCCTTGATTGCGAAACCCGGGCCGCCTCTCAGGACGCGGCCGGCCAGCTTCGAGCACAGGAGAGTGACCATGCGCATGTCCGGCAATCTCATGGCGGCGAGGTACGGGGCCGCGCCTATGACCTTCGCCTTGGAAGCCGATGTGACCCCGCCAAGCCGACGCCCGTACACGATGGGGAGGTGACATGACCGCACCGGGCGATTTCTGGGAGACGGCGGCAAGAGACCTCGCCGGCCTCGACGGCAGGCCCGGGCTCAACATTGCCCACGAAGCCGTCGACTGCCACGTGCAGCGTGGAGAAGGCGACCGCACCGCCATCCTCTGGCTGGGTTCGGGCGGCGAGGAAAGACGCCTCAGCTACCGGGACCTGGCACTCTCCAGCAACCGTTTCGCCAATGCGCTGCGCGCGCTGGGGCTCGGCCGGGGCGACAGGGTGTTCACCCTTCTGGGCCGCGTGCCCGAACTGCTCGTGGCGGCACTCGGCACATGGAAATGCGGCGGCGTCTTCTGCCCCCTGTTCTCGGCCTTCGGACCCGAGCCGGTGAAGGCACGCATGCTGATCGCAAAGCCCGCGGTGCTGGTCACCAGCAGCCGCCACTATCTGCGGAAGATCAAGCCGATCCGCGGCGAACTACCCTTCCTCAAGCATGTGATCCTGACCGATGGCGGAGACGAGGGGCTGAGCTTCTCAGCACTCCTGGCAGGAGCGCCGGATGATTTCTTGACGGAAGCCATGGCGCCCGAGGATCTCGCCATCCTGCACTTCACCAGCGGAACGACGGGCAAGCCCAAGGGGGCCATGCATGTTCACGCCGCGGTCACCGCCCACAAGGCGACGGCCCGCTACGCGCTGGATCTCCGCCCCGGCGACATCTACTGGTGCACGGCCGACCCGGGCTGGGTGACGGGCACATCCTACGGCATCATCGCGCCGCTCGCGGTGGGGGCGACGCTCATCCTCGACGAGGCCGAGTTCGACGCGGAGCGCTGGTATGCCAATCTCGAGAAGCACCGCGTCAATGTCTGGTACACGGCACCAACGGCCGTGCGCATGCTGATCAGGGCGGGGGACGAATTGCCCAGGCGCTACGATCTCTCGCGGCTGCGCTTCATCGCCAGTGTGGGCGAACCGCTCCACCCCGAGGCGGTCATCTGGGGGCGCGACGTGCTGGGCCGTCCCATCCACGACAACTGGTGGCAGAGCGAAACGGGCGGCATCATGATTGCCAACACAGCCGGGATGGAGATCAGGCCCGGGTCCATGGGAAAGGCTCTCCCGGGCATCACGGCAGCCATCGTGCGCCGCACGGAGGACGGGGCCGAGGATATCACGGAGCCTGGCCTGGAAGGGGAACTGGCGCTCAGGCCCGGATGGCCCTCCATGTTCCGCGGCTATCTCGGCGAGGAAGAACGCTACCGCAAATGCTTCGCCGGCGGCTGGTATCTGACGGGAGACATGGCGAAGCGGGATGCGGAAGGATATTTCTGGTTCGTCGGCCGCGCTGATGACGTCATCAAGTCCTCGGGCCACCTGATCGGACCCTTCGAGGTCGAGGCGGCCCTGCTCTCGCACCCCGCAGTGGCGGAGGCCGCCGCCATCGGCCTTCCGGATGCGGTCGCGGGCGAGGTGGTCAAGGCCTTCGTGAGCCTGAAGCCCGGTTACACCCCGGACGAGGCGCTGGCGCGCGACTTGCTGGGCCATGCGCGCAAGCAGTTGGGTCCGGCGGTCGCACCACGCCACATCGCCTTCGCCACGAGCCTACCGCGCACGCGCTCCGGCAAGATCATGCGGCGGCTTCTCAAGGCGCGCGAACTGGGCCTGCCGGAGGGCGACCTCTCGACGCTGGAGACCAGCTCATGAATACCTCCGCCACGAAAGTCCACCTCGACCACGAACATGCGATGAGGCTGCTGGGACGCATGATGCTGATCCGGCGCTTCGAGGAGCGCTGCGCCGAGCTCTATGGCGAACAGAAGATCAGGGGCTTTCTCCACCTCTATGTGGGCGAGGAGGCGAATGCCGTGGGGGTGATGGAGGCGCTGACGGAGGAGGACGCCGTGGTGGCGACCTACCGCGAGCACGGGCATGCCCTGGCGCGCGGCCTTCCCGTGGCCGAGGTGATGGCCGAAATGTTCGGCAAGGCGGCGGGTTCGAGCCGTGGCCGGGGCGGGTCCATGCATGTCTTCGACGCCAGGCGGCGCTTCTATGGCGGCAACGCCATCGTGGGCGGCGGCCTGCCGCTTGCCGTTGGACTGGCGCTCGCCGACAGGATGCAGGGGCGCTCCCGCCTCACCTGCTGCTTCTTCGGCGAGGGTGCTGCGGCGGAAGGCGCCTTCCATGAAAGCATGAACCTCGCCGCACTGTGGAAGCTGCCCGTGCTCTTCGTGTGCGAGAACAATTACTACGCGATGGGAACAGCGCTGGCGCGCTCCGAGTCGGAACCCGACATCTGCCGCCATGCCGAGAGCTACCGGGTTCCGGCCGAAGCGGTGGACGGCATGGATGTGGTGGCGGTCGAAAACGCGGCGCGAAAGGCCGCGGTGGCGGTGCGGTCCGGCGAAGGCCCGTTTCTTCTTGAAAGCCGCACCTACCGGTTCCGTGCGCATTCGATGTTCGACCCCGAACTCTACCGCGACAGGGCGGAAGTGGCCGAATGGAAGAAACGCTGCCCCATCGACCGGTTCCGGACCTGGGCGCTGTCGGCGGGCCTGCTGCATCAGGAAGACGTGACGCGCATCGAAGCCGATGTCGAAGCGGAGATCGAAAAGGCCGTGGCCTTCGCAGAGGCCGCGCCGTGGGAGCCGGTGGAGGATCTGCTGCGCGACGTGATGACGCCGCAGGCGGAGGCGGTGCGATGAGCCGGCGCATCAGCTACCGCGAGGCGGTGCGCGAAGCGCTGCGCGAGGCACTGCGGGAAGATCCGCGCGTCTTTCTGATGGGCGAGGATGTCGGGCGCTATGGCGGCTCCTATGGCTGTTCCAAGGGGCTGCTCGCCGAATTCGGCGAAGATCGCATCCGCGACACGCCGCTCTCGGAAGGCGGCTTCACCGGCGCCGGCATTGGCGCCGCACTGGGCGGGATGCGGCCCATCGTCGAGATCATGACGGTGAACTTCAGCCTGCTGGCGCTCGACCAGATCGTCAATTCGGCCGCGACCCTGCGCCATATGTCGGGCGGTCAGTTCTCCGTGCCGCTCGTCATTCGCATGGCGACAGGCGCGGGCCGACAGCTGGCGGCCCAGCATTCGCACAGTCTCGAGAACTGGTTTGCCCACATTCCCGGCATCAAGGTCGTGGCGCCGGCGACCGTGGCCGATGCGCGCGGCATGCTCGGCGCCGCCCTGAGGGAACCGGATCCCGTCGTCATCTTCGAACACGCCACACTCTACAATGACGAGGACGAGATTCCGGATGATCCCCCTCCGCCGGTTCCGCTCGAAGGTGCCGCAATCCGCCGGGCCGGAGGCGATGTGAGCGTCATCACCTATGGCGGGAGCCTCAAGAAGGCTCTTGCCGCGGCGCTGGAGCTCTCAAAGCAGGGGATCGGCTGCGAGGTCATCGACCTGCGCGCACTACGGCCGCTCGACGAGCGCACCATCATGGCATCCGTCGAAAAGACACACCGCGCCGTCATCGTCGACGAGGGCTGGAGAAGCGGCAGCCTCGCGGCCGAGATCTCGGCCCGCATCATGGAACAGGCCTTCTTCGCGCTCGACTGGTCGGTCGAGCGGGTGTGCAGCGCCGAGGTCCCGGTTCCCTACCCCCGGCATCTCGAACTTGCCGCCACGCCCCAGGCCGAAGGCATCATGGCCGCGGTCCGCAGGGCCTTGCGGACATGACGGAATTCCGCATGCCGTCGCTTGGGGCCGACATGGAGGACGGCACGCTGGTCGAATGGCTGAAGAAACCTGGCGACAGCCTCACCCGGGGCGACATCATGGCCGTGGTGGAGACCCAGAAGGGCGCCATCGAAATCGAGGTCTTTCATGACGGCGTGCTTGAAGAAACGCTGGCGAAGCCCGGAACGAAGCTGCCCGTGGGCGCCTTGATGGCCATCATCCGCACGGCGGGCGAGACCCTCGCGGAGAGACCGCCCCCGCCCGCCGCACTGGCCGCCGCGGCCGCTCCAGCGCCCATCGGAACCGTGCCTGCGGCGCTCCCCCCGGCGCAGGCCGCTTACAGGGTGACGCCCGCCGCGCGCCGCGCGGCTGAGGCCCGTCACCTCGCGCTGGCGTCACTCCTTCCCGGACCGGACGGCATCATCGGCTTGCGGGAACTCGCCGCCGTCCCCGCTGCGCGGCCATCGAAGCCTGGGGGGTTCGACGAGATGCGGAAGGCGATCGGCGCGGCCATGGCCCGCAGCAAGCGGGAGATTCCCCATTACTACGTCAGCTCCGCGATCGACCTTGCCCGGATGATGGCGTGGCTCTCGGCAACCAATTCAGATCGCCCCGCCGCGGCCCGCCTCCTTCCGCTCGTGCCCATATTGAAGGCCTGCGCGCTGGCGCTGGTGAAGGTCCCGGAGTTGAACGGCCACTACCTGGATGAGCGCTTCATTCCCGCCACACGCGTCAAGATGGGTGTCGGCATCGCCATGCGTGGCGGCGGCCTCATCGCGCCGGCAATCGACAGCATGGAGAGCCTGGGCCTTGCGGATCTCATGGCGCGGCTTCAGGACCTGACGGCCCGCGTCCGCGGCGGCAGGCTCAAGAGTTCCGAACTGATCGACGCGACCATCACGCTCTCCAGCCTGGGCGAAGGATCGGCCGATGCGCTTCTACCCATCATCTATCCGCCGCAGGTGGCGATCATCGGCATGGGCCGCATCGCCGAGCGGCCCTTCGCCGTCGATGGCGCCGTGGCTCTCAGCATGTCGGCAAGCGTCACCGTGGCGGGCGACCACCGGGTGAGCGACGGGCGGAGCGCCGCGCGTTTCCTCAACCTCGTCCAGTCGCTCCTCGACAAGCCGGAGGCGTTATGAGCAGCACGGATCTCGACCGCATCGTGAAGTCCGCGCTCTATGCCGTGGCGCCGGACCTTGAGGGTGAGCCGCTCGACCCCGGCCTTCCCTTCAACCAGCAGTTCGAATTCGACTCCATGGATTTCCTCAACTTCGTGATCGGCCTCAGCCGGGCGACCGGCCTCGCCCTTCCGGAGAAGGACTATCCCCGCCTGACGACACTTGCCTCGGCCATCGCCTATCTGGCCGAAAAACGCGCCGCCCAAGAACCGGAGTAACCGCCATGTCCGAATTCGAGAAGATCCGGCCCGAACTCTCGAACCTCTTCCTGCGCCTCGACGCCGCGATGCCGACGGATGCCGTCCTCCAGGCGGCGGCGAAGTTGTGGCGTCAGCGCCGCGGTGACGCGCAGCTTCCCGGCATCTCGCTGCTTCAGCATCTGCCCAATCTCATCCGTCCGCATGTCTTCCTCGCGCGCATCATGGTCGATGGCCAAAGGGAGTGGGTGTTCTCAGATGCGGGCGCTTCTGCCCGCGCATCACTGGGCACGCAGGCCGGACGCCTGCGGGACGCCGCCGAACCCGCGCTCGCCCACCGGCTCGAGGGCCTCTTCGACCTCGTGGCCGAGAAGGGCGAACCCTGCGCGGGCATGTTCGAGTTGCAGGGTGAAACCGGCCGGCCACGGCTCTGCGAAGTCTACGCGGCACCCCTGGCGCCACCGCACGCGGGCGAAACCGCGCTCCTCGCGGTCCTCAACTGCCGGACGGAGGCAATCGGATGAGGATCGGCCGCACGGGGCTTGCCGCCGATGTCGCCGTACCCCCGCATCCCACAGGCGTCGTCATTTTCGCGCATGGCAGCGGCTCCAGCCGGCTGAGCCCGCGCAACCGCCAGGTCGCGCAGGCGCTCAATCAGGCGGGGCTTGCAACGGTGCTGTTCGACCTGCTGACCGCCGAGGAGGCCGAAGACCGGCGGAATGTCTTCGACATCCCGCTCCTTGCCCGCCGCATGGAGGACGCCATTGCCGCGGTCCGTGCGAGCGACGAGCTTCACCACATGAAGATCGGCCTCTTTGGCGCGAGCACGGGCGCTGCGGCAGCATTGAGCGCCGCGGCGGCCGAGGGTCAGAGCATAGCGGCCGTCGTCTCGCGCGGCGGGCGGCCGGACCTGGCCTTCGATGCTCTCGATGCCGTCACCGCGCCAACCCTGCTGATCGTCGGCGGGCTGGACGAGCCGGTCATCACGCTGAACGAAAGAGCCTTGGCGCGGCTCCATTGTGAAAAGCGACTTGAGATCGTTCCCGGAGCCACCCATCTCTTCGAGGAGCCGGGGGCTATGGACCATGTCATCTCCCTTGCCGCGCACTGGTTCAAGTCCCACCTCGGCAAGGAGGCCGAATGACGTTCACCGGTTTCGCCTCTCGTGAAGATGCCGGCCGCCAGCTCGCCAGGCGGCTCAAGACACTGGCGCTCGAATATCCCGTGGTGCTCGCCTTGCCGCGCGGCGGCGTTCCGGTCGCGGCGGAAGTGGCAAGGGAATTGAAGGCGCCGCTCGACCTGATCCTCGTGCGCAAGATTGGCGTTCCCTGGCAGCCTGAACTCGCCGCGGCCGCCATCGTCGACGGTGAAAGGCCGGACCTGGTGCTCAATGACAGCGTGATGCATGCGCTGGGGCTGACGAGAGCCGACATCGACGGCGCCGCCAAATCGCAGCTCGAGGAAATCGAACGCCGCCGCAAGCTCTACCTCGGACAGCGGCAGCCCGTTTCGGTGCGGGGGCGATCGGCCATCGTCGTCGATGACGGCATCGCCACGGGGACGACCGCAAAGGCCGCACTGCAGGCGCTGCGGCGGCGCGAGCCCAGGGCGCTTGTCCTGGCCGTTCCGGTCGGCGCGCCGGATTCGCTCTCGGAACTCGAACGGCACGCTGACCAGGTGATCTCCCTCGAGAGCCCGGAAAATTTCTACGCGATCGGCCAGTTCTACGCCGACTTCCACCAGCTCTCGGACGAGGAAGTCATGGACCATCTGCGCACGTCGCGGAAGGACGTTGAGACCTGACGGCCGATGCCTCTGCAAGTGAGCCGCCCCGCCGAAGTGAGGGGGCATCGCACTTGGATGGCCGCTTGCCATTGACAATCCGGTGCCGGAATTATAAACCGATTTACTAAACCGCTTAACAATGGCGCCATTCGGATGACGCGGAAGACGACGATTGCAGATGTCGCCCGTTACGCTGGGATGTCACCCGCAGCCGTCTCGCGCTGGCTGAACGGCAAGCTGAGCCTGCCTCCTCAGAGCGCCGAGAAGATCCGTGAGGCGGTGGTGCGCCTTGATTATCAGCCGAACATTCAGGCCCGGCGGCTGTCCCGGGGGCGTGCCGAGACCATCGGCATCATTGTGCCCGACATCTCCAACCCGTTCTTCGCGCTCATCGCCAGCGAAGCCGAGCAGACCCTTGCAGAGCATGGCTACGACCTCGTCATCTGGTCGTCGCGCAACAAGCTGGGCAATGAACTGGCGTGTTTCGACCGCCTTTCCACGGGCCTGGTCGACGGCTTGCTGCTGATTACCAACCATGCCGATGACGGCCGCCTCGCGGCCGCCATCAACAAGCACGAGCGGCGCACCGTGATTGTCGATGAGGACATCCCGGGCGCCCTCGCGCCGCGCTTCTTCGTCGAGAACGAGGCCGGCGGATATGCCGCGACCCGCCACCTGCTGGAACAGGGCCACCGGTTCATCCTCCACATCGGCGGCCCGCGCGACGTGATGAGTGCGGCGGAGCGCGCGGCGGGCTGGGAGCGCGCCTTGCGTGAAGCGGGCATCGCGCCACAGGCCGACTGGCGCCTCTGCACCGAATATGAAGTGGCCCCGGCCCACAAGGCCGCGAGTGGCATCTTCTCGCGCAAGGACAGGCCGACCGCCGTCTTCGCGGGGAGCGATGCGATCGCCCTGGGCGTGATGATGCGGGCGCGCACCGAGGGCGTGGCCATCCCGGACGATCTCTCGCTGGTCGGCTTTGACGGCATGCCGATCGTCGACCTCCTCGGGCCGCCGCTCACCAGCGTGGCGCAACCCATCGACCAGCTCGGGCGGCTCGGCGCGCTCGCGCTCGTCGGTCTGCTCAGTGATACGAACACCAATTTCGAGACGCACCGCCTGCCGGTCAAGCTCGTCTCGCGATCCTCGGCTGCAGCTCCGAGGCAAAGCCCCAGCGCTGCGAAAAAAGTGCTTAACAAAGGCGTCCGGAATTCTCCTGCCGCCTAAAACTAGGGAGTGAAACACGATGAACTTTCTGACCCGTAGAATGATGCTGGCAGCCGCCGCATCGGCTCTCTTCGTCAGCGCCGGACCGTCCCTCGCACAGGACAAGCCCACCTTCGCGCTGATCCAGATCAACCAGCAGGCGCTGTTCTTCACGCAGATGAACGAGGGCGCGCAGAAGGCGGCGGATGCCGCAGGCGCCAACCTCGTCATCTTCAACGCCAACAATGACCCGGCCGCGCAGAACAACGCGATCGAGAACTTCATCGAGCAGAAGGTCAACGGGCTGATCGTGGTGGCGATCGACACCAACGGCATCATGCCCGCCGTGAAGGCCGCCGACGCCGCCGGCATTCCGGTGGTTGCGGTCGATGCGGTGCTCCCCGCCGACGGCCCGCAGAAGGCGCAGATCGGCGTCGACAACGAGGGCGCGGGCAAGATGATCGGCGAGCACTTCCTCAAGGTCGTGCAGTCCGACATGGGTGGCAAGGCCAAGCTCGGCATCGTCGGCGCGCTGAACTCCACCATCCAGAACATCCGCCAGAAGGGCTTCGAGGATGTGGTGAAGGCGGACAGCAACATCACCATGGCGGGCGTGGTCGACGGCCGGAACGTGCAGGACAGCGCGCTTGCCGCGGCCGAAAACCTGATCACCGCCAACCCCGACCTTACCGCCATCTATGCCACGGGCGAGCCCGCGCTGCTGGGTGCCGTCGCGGCCATCGAAAGCCAAGGCAAGCAGGACCAGGTCAGGCTCGTCGGCTGGGACCTCACCGCCTCGGCAATCAAGGGCATCGACGGCGGCTATGTCGTCGGCGTCGTCCAGCAGGACCCGGCGGGCATGGGCGCGGCGGCGGTCGATGCGCTGACCAAGATCCACGGCGGCGGCACGGTGGAGAAGTCCATTTCGGTTCCGATCACCATCGTCACCAAGGAGAACGTGGAACCCTATCGTTCCGTCTTCAAATGACCTCGCATGAGATGGGTGAAGCGGCGCAAGCCGCTTCACCAGTTCCGCCCCGCGTTTCGATGCGCGGCATCCGCAAGACCTTCGGCTCGATCGAGGCGCTGCGCGGCGTCGACCTCGATCTGCTGCCCGGCGAGTGCCTGGGCCTCGTCGGGGACAATGCGGCAGGCAAATCGACGCTCACCAAGATTCTCTCCGGCGCCTATGTTCCCGACGCCGGCACGATCTCCATCAACGGCCAGCCCGCCGCCTACCGGACGCCGGCCGAGGCGCGCCGCCACCACATCGAGATGGTCTATCAGGATCTCTCGCTGTGCGACACGATCGACGTGGCCGGGAACCTGTTCCTTGGCCGCGAAAGGCTGAGGCCGCCGCATGCCTTCGGGTTTCTCGACAAGCGCGAGATGCTGAACGAGGCCCGCCGCATGCTGGACGGGCTCGAGATCAACATCCCCAATCTCACGGCGACCGTCGCCCAGCTCTCCGGCGGGCAGCGCCAGTCCATCGCCATTGCGCGCGCCGCCGCCTTCGACCCGCAGGTGCTGATCATGGACGAACCGACGTCGGCCCTCGCGGTGGCGGAGGTCGAGGCCGTGCTGGCCCTGATCCAGCGCGTCAAGGCCCGGGGGGTCAGCGTCGTGCTGATCACGCACCGCCTGCAGGACCTGTTTCGCGTCTGCGACCGGATCGCCGTGATGTATGAGGGCACCAAGGTCGCCGAACGCAACATCGCCGAAACGGATCTGACGGAGATCGTCAAGCTCATCGTCGGCGAAGGCCACGTCTTCAAGAAGGCACATGCATCATGACGGCTTACACAAGCAGGCCCGCCGGCTCCGCCAGGGCGGACTTTCTCGCCCGCCATGCGCAGGTCCTGTCGATCGCCACCTTCTTCCTGCTCTGCGTGCTGATCTTCTCCTTCACCAGCACGGCGTTCTTCTCGACCGGCAATCTTCTCAACCTTCTGCGGCAATCCTCGCCGCTGCTGATCGTGGCCATCGCCATGACCTTCGTCATCACCACCGGCGGCATCGACCTCTCGATCGGCTCCACCGTGGCGCTGATCAATGCGCTAGCGGCCGTTGCCTTGCAGGCGGGCATCCCCTGGCCCCTGGTCATCCTGCTGCTGCTGCTCACCGGCGCGGTGGTGGGCGCGGCACAGGGCTGGTTCGTGGCCTTCGAGGGCATTCCCTCCTTCATCGTGACGCTCGCCGGGCTTTCCGTGCTGCGCGGCCTGGCCCTCCTGATGACGCAGGGCTTCTCCATTCCGATCGCGCCCGAAAACTTCTTCGTACAGCTCGGCCGCGGCTGGCTGCTGGGCGTGCCCTTCCCGGCGGTGCTCGCGGTCCTCGCGGTGGTCATCGGCTATGCCGCGATGAACCTGATGCAGTTCGGGCGGCATGTGGTGGCGATCGGCGCCAACATGGAGGCGGCGCGCCGCGCCGGCATTCCGGTGCGCCAGCGCCTGATGCTGGTCTACATCTTCAGCGGCGTCGCCGCAGCGGCGGCCGGCATCATCATCGCGGCGCGGCTCGGCTCCGGATCGTCCAACGCGGCCGTCGGCTTCGAGCTGGACGTGATCGCCGCCGTGGTGCTGGGCGGCACGTCGCTGATGGGCGGCAAGGGAACGATCGTCGGCACCGTGCTCGGCGCGCTGACCATCGCGGTGATCGGCAACGGGCTCATCCTGTCGCATGTCTCGCCCTTCTTCACGCAGATCGTCACCGGCCTCATCATCCTGGTCGCCATCTGGCTCAACACGCGCGTCTTCAGCCGCCTCGCCGCACCGGCGAGAAAATCCTAGGAGGTCTGCCCATGCCGGAGCTTTCGGCTGCCCATATCGGTTCTGGCCAGGTGATGACGGTGCGCGGCCTGGTGCCCGCTTCCGAGCTCGGCATCACGCTGCCGCACGAACACATTCTCAACGATTGCCGCTGCTGGTGGAACAAGCCTCGCGAGCCGGAGCGGCAATATCTGGCGCGCGGCCCCGTCCACATGGGGATCATCGGCGAATTGCGGATGGACCCGTTCGTGAACCTCCACAATTGCGCGCTCGATGACGAAGCGCTTGCCACGGCCGAACTCATGCAGTTCGTTCAGGCAGGCGGGCGGACGGTCATCGACCCCACCTGCCGCGGCATCGGCCGCAACCCCGAGGCGCTGGTGCGCATCTCGCAGGCAACCGGGCTCAACATCGTCATGGGCTCCGGCTATTACCTGCAGAGTTCTCACCCGCCGGAGGTCAAGGCCCTCAGCATCGACGCCATCGCAGACGAGATCGTGGCGGAGGCCCTCGAGGGTGTCGGCGGCACGGGCGTCAAGATCGGGCTCATCGGCGAGATCGGCGTCTCCGGCGACTTCACGGCGGACGAGGAGAAATCCCTGCGCGGTGCGGCGCGGGCGCAGAGGCGCACCGGCCTGCCGCTCATGGTGCATCTTCCCGCCTGGTACCGCCATGCGCACCGCGTGCTGGACATCGTCGAAGAGGAAGGCGGCGCGTTGCGGCACACGATCCTCTGCCACATGAACCCGTCCGGCGCGGACGTGGAATACCAGACATCGCTGGCCCGGCGCGGCGCCTTCATCGAATATGACATGCTCGGCATGGATTACTGGTACGCGGACCAGCAGGTCCAGTGCCCGAGCGACGAAGACAATGCGCGCGCCATCAAGGGTCTCGTCGAGGCGGGCTTCTGCGACAGGCTGCTGTTGTCCCAGGACGTGTTCCTCAAGATGATGCTGACGCATTACGGCGGCTTCGGCTATGCCTATGTGCTCCGCCACTTCGTGCCGCGCCTCAGGCGTCATGGCGTGGGAGATGAGAGCATCCAGGCGATGCTCGTCGACAACCCGCGCAGAATCTTCGCTTCGTTCTGAAAGGATTGGACATGGCAAAAAAGAAACTTCTGCTGGTGGGTGAGAGCTGGGTCAGCACGGCGAACCACGTCAAGGGCTGGGACACGTTTTCGAGCGTCACGTTCCACCTGGGCGCCGAGCCGCTGGTGAAGGCGCTGGAAGACAGCCCCTTCGAGCTGACCTACATGAAGGCGCATGACGCCGCGACGGACTTTCCCTCGACCCTCGAGGGCCTCAGCCAGTATGACGCGATCCTCCTCTCCGACATCGGATCCAACACGCTGCTGCTTCACCCGGACGTGTGGCTCAACGGCAAGACGGTTCCGAACCGGCTCAAACTGATCCGCGACTATGCCGCGCAGGGTGGCGGCCTCATGATGATCGGCGGCTATTTTTCCTTTCAGGGCATTGACGGCAAGGCGCGCTGGCACAAGACGCCGGTGGAGGCCGCACTGCCCGTCACCTGCCTTCCCTATGACGACCGGTATGAGGCACCCGAAGGCATCGCCGCCGAGATCCTCCTGCCGCGGCATCCCATCGTCACGGGACTTGACGAGAAATGGCCAGCCTTGCTGGGCATGAACGAAGTCGCCGTGAAGGCGGGCCCGGACGTTGAGGTCATCGCGCAGGTGCAGACGGACAATGGGCCCCTGCCCCTGCTGGTGGCCGGCAGCCACGGCAAGGGCCGGACGCTCGCCTGGACGTCGGACATCGGTCCCCACTGGCTGCCCTCAAGCTTCGTCGCCTGGCATGGCTACCGGACGCTCTGGCTGCAGGCCTTCTCCTGGCTGACGCGCAGCGCCCCATGATCTTCGTGGTGGGCAATGTCTGCCGCGACACGACATTCTACGTCGACCGCCTCCCCCTGCCCGGTGAAACGATCAATGCACGGCGGACGCACGCCGGGCTGGGCGGCAAGGGCCTCAACCAGGCGATTGCCGCCAGCAGCGCGGGAGCCCGGGTGACGCTGATCGCCGGCGTGGGCGAGGACTGGGGCGAGGCTGATGCGGCGCGCCTCCCGGCCGCAGGGCCGGCGAGCCTTGAGCTTGCGCTGGTGCGCAGAGGCGGCCCCGTCGATTGCTCGTCCATCATGGTTTCCGAGGCGGGCGAAAACGTGATCGTCACCAATGCGGGCCAAGCGGAGGCGTTGTCCGTCAGTGACATCGCGCCTCACCTTGTGCCCGGCCCTTCCGATAGTCTTCTGCTGCAGTGCAACCTCCGGCACGAGGTCACGGCCTTTGCCGCCGCCCATGCCAGACGCGCCGGGGCGCGGGTCGTCTTCAACCCGGCGCCGTTGAAGCCCTGGGCGCCTTCGCTTGGAGGCCTGGCCGATGTGCTGATTCTCAACCGGCAGGAAGCCGGTGCCTGGACGGGAAAGGCCACGGCCGCCGAGGCGATCGGCGAACTGGACGTGCCCTTCGCCATCATCACGCTCGGGGTGGAAGGCTGCCTGGTGCGGCGGCACGGAGAGGCCGCCCGGCACTTTCCGGCCCCCGCCACCAAGGCCATGGACACCACCGGCGCAGGCGACACCTTCGTCGGGGTCTTTGCGGCCGAATGGCAGGCGACGGGCGATGACACGCGGGCCATCAGCCTCGCGTTGCGCGCGGCGAGCGCCTCGGTCACCAGGCCGGGGGCCGCCGGCTCCATCCCGTCGCGACTGGAAATCGAAGCGCTCCGGAGGCAACTCACATGATGGCCCAGCAATTGCTGACCGCAGCCGCCGTTCGCCAGGCGGCACAACGCATGCTGCGCGATGGCCTCGACGGCAATCTGCAGTGCTGGACGATCGACTTGGACAAGCTCCCTGCGCTCGCCGCACTGGTGGCTGACGTCACCCGGCGCAACTATCCCGATCTGGCGATCCCCTTCCATTCCCGCTGGCGGCACTTCGACGTGGGCGGGCTGGACAGGTGGGCCGTCCTGCGGCAGCGCTGGGGAAGCGTTGCGCCGCGCGCACTGGCGCGCCGCGCCTTCGATCTCGTGATCCCCTCGGTCTTGAGCGATGCGGGATCGGGCGGGCGCTGGAGCTATGCCGATCCATCGACCGGCCTGACCTTCACCTCTTCGGAAGGGCTTGGGCTGGCCTCCCTGCAGCTTTACGAGAGCGCCATCGCCTCGAGCCCGTCCGCGGCCCTCGAGGCCCGGCAGCTGGCACAACTCGACGAAGACAGCTTCGCATCGGTGTTCCAGGTGAGCGAGGCCAATCCGCTCGCCGGGGTCGGGGGCCGGGTCGAGCTGCTGCGCGCCCTGGGGCGCGCATGCCTGAACCGGCCCGATGTCTTCGCCCAGCATGGCCCGGCACGGCCCGGCGGACTTGCCGACGCGATCTTCGCGCGAAGCCGCGATGGCAGAATAGCCGCGCCGGAGATCCTGGCCATCGTCCTGGACGCGCTCGGGCCGATCTGGCCGTCGCGCATCACGCTCGACGGCACAGCGCTGGGTGACAGCTGGTTCTACGCGCCGTGGCAAACCGGCCCGGAGCCCGACGCCGCCAGCATCGTACCCTTCCACAAGCTGTCACAGTGGATGAGCTATTCCCTGATCGAGCCGCTGCAGCAGGCGGGGCTCGAGGTGCATGACATTGACGGGCTGACGGGCCTTGCCGAATACCGCAATGGCGGCCTGTTCGTCGATGGCGAGGTCCTGCGTCTCCGGGATCCCCGGCTGCTGCAGGAACCCCACAGCCCGGACTCGCTGCTCGTCATCGAGTGGCGTGCGCTCACCGTGGCGCTGATCGACCATCTGAAGCCCCTGGTGGCGGAGCGGCTCGGGCTGGCGGAGAAGGACTTTCCCCTGCCCTGCCTGCTGGAAGGCGGAACATGGTCCGCAGGCCGCTACCTCGCGCAACAGCGGCGCCCAGACCGGTCGCCGCCGATCACGATCATCTCGGATGGCACCGTGTTTTAGAGCTGCACTTGTCATGCGCTGGGGCGGGCGGCTGCGTCATGGGCCGTCTCAGATCGTCCGCACCAGGCGGTTGGCGTCGTAGATCGCGGCATGGGTGTTTCGCGCGGCGACGGCATCGCCGATGCGGAACAGCTGGAACGTCCCTTCCTGGCCGGGGCCATTGTCCTGCGCCTTGCCGTTGATCAGATTTTCGTAGTTGACGGCACCACGGTTGGACGAGAGCGGCTTCAGCTCGAAGTAGAGATCGTCCGACGGCTTGGTGCCGTAATTGACGACGATCTGGTCATGCAGCTGCTCCCTGGCGATCCCGCCATAGTCGCTGCCGATCACCGCGAGCAGCTGGTTGCCGCTCTTCCTCACCGCCTCGACGAGATAGGTCACCGTGAAGGTGACGTCCCGCTTCTGCAGCTCGCGCATGTAGGGGACGAGGTTCATGGCCATCACCTCCGGCGCGAAGGAGCGGTCACGCGTCATGATCTCCACCTTGCCGCCGGCCTTGGCGATGATCTCGGCGGCCTGCAATCCCGCGTGGTCGCCCGCATCGTCATAGATCAGCACGTTGCTTCCGGGTTTCACGTCGCCGCTGATGATGTCCCAGGCGGAGATGACGAGGTCCCTCCCCTCCCCCAGCGTCTCCACATTGGGCAGGCCGCCAGTCGCCACGATGACCGCGTCCGGATTTTCCGCCGTGACGGTCTCAGCCGTCGCCCAGCTGTTGTAGTGGATGGTGACACCCTTCGCCTCGCACTGCGCGAGGCGCCAGTCGATGATGCCCATCATCTCGCGCCGGCGCGGGCTCTGCGCGGTGAGCAGGATCTGGCCGCCGGCCTTAGGGGCAGCCTCGAACACCACCACCTCGTGGCCGCGCTCCGCGGCGACGCGCGCTGCTTCCAGACCGGCAGGACCTGCGCCGACCACCACGATCTTTTTCGTCTTGCTTGCTTTGGGAATGTCGTGCGGCAGCGTCTCCTCGCGGCCCGTGGAGGGGTTGTGGATGCACAGCGCCATGGCACCCTGGTAGATGCGGTCGAGGCAATAGTTGGCGCCCACGCAAGGGCGGATGTCGTGTTCGCGCTTCTCCAGGATCTTGCGCATGATGTGCGGGTCCGCCATGTGGGCGCGGGTCATGCCGATCATGTCGACCTTGCCGGATTCCACCGCGTAGCGGGCCGTCGCCACGTCCTGGATGCGGGTAGCGTGGAACACGGGGAAGCGGGTGGCGGCGCGCACTTCGCCCGCCGCATTGAGATGCGGGGCACTGGCCATGCCCATGATCGGGATGTTGTCGGTGAGGCCCGCATCGGTCTCGATGTGGCCCTGCGTGACGTTCAGGAAGTCGATGAGCCCGCTGCCCTTGAGGCGGCGCGAGATCTCGAGCCCCTCCGCCTTGTCGTAGCCCGCGGGGCTCAGCTCGTCGGCCACGTAGCGCACGCCGAGAATGAACTCCGGCCCCACGCGCGTGCGGACGGCGGCGAGCACCTCCAGCGAGAAGCGCATGCGGTTCTCGAGCGAGCCGCCATACTCGTTCGTCAGATGATTGCTCATCGGCGACCAGAACTGGGAGAGCAGATGGCCGAAGGATTCGAACTCGACACCATCGACACCCGCCGCCTTCATCCGCTCCGCGGCATCGGCGAAGTCTGACTTGATGCGTTCGATGTCCCAGTCCTCGATGAGCTTCGGGAAGGCGCGGTGCGCCGGCTCGCGCACATGGGTGGGCGCCACCACGGGCAGCCAGTCCGCCTTGTCCCACCGCGTGCGGCGGCCGAGATGGGTCAGCTGGATCATCACCGCGGCGCCGTGGCCGTGGCATTCATCCACGAGTTCACGCATCCACGGCACCACCTCGTCCTTGTAGGCGAGGACGTTGTTGAACACCGGCGGGCTGTCCTTCGCCACCGCGGCGGAGCCCGCCGTCATGGTGAGCGCGATCCCCGCCTTGGCGCGTTCGGCATGGTAGGCGCGGTAGCGCCCCTTCGGCATGCCGTCTTCCGGATAGGCCGGCTCGTGCGAACTCGTCATCAGCCGGTTGCGCAGTGTCAGGTGCTTCAGCTTGAAGGGCTGAAGGAGTGGGTCGTTCGACATGCCAGATGGCCCCCATCCAGAGATTTCCTCCTTTTTTCCGGCTTTTGACATGACTGTCAAGTTTATCTGCGTCACCGTCTTCAGTGAGTACATCATTGTCTATTTCTCTTGCCTTGGCCCCCGGAGACGCGATAGCAAGGCACCATGGAACAGCAGCCAGGCGAGATCGGGTGGCGCGGGTCGCGGGAGGCGTGGCTGGGTGCAGCCTATGACCTTCTCCTGGAATCCGGCGTGGATTCCGTGCGAATCCTGCTGCTGGCCAAGAGGCTCGCCCTCTCGCGCACCAGCTTCTACTGGTTCTTCAAGGACCGGGAGGAACTGCTGGATGGCCTCCTGGCCCTCTGGCGGGACAAGAACACGGGCAACTTCGTCAGGCAGGCCAGTGCCTATGCCGAGACCCTGGTCGAGGGCCTGCTCAACGTCAGTGACTGCTGGTTCGACACGTCCCTGTTCGATTCCAAGTTCGAGTTCGCGGTGCGCAGCTGGGCGCTCCAGTCACCCGAGGTACAGGCGGAGGTCCAGAAGGCGGATGACCTCCGGCTTGCGGCACTGGCAGCGCTTTTCCGCAAGTTCGGACACAGCGAGCCCTCCGCCGACGTGCGGGCCCGCACGGTCTATCTCACCCAGATCGGCTACATCTCGATGCAAACCTCCGAAGACCTCGCACTGCGCCTCGAGCGCATGCCGGCCTACATGGAGGTCTTCAGCGGCCTCGTTCCACAGCAGCGGGAAATGGATCGCTTCCTAGCCCGCCACCGGCATTGAGCCACCCCTTTCGACACGACATCAACGGACCACCATGATCTACGGCTTCATCGGCACCGGCACCATCACCGCGGCAATCATCGACGGAATGATGCGGTCACATCTGTCCTCGGCACAGGTCATCGTTTCACCGCGCAACCATGCCCTGGCCCAGGCCCTGGCGGCAAGGCATCCGCATGTCACCGTTGCCCAGAACAACCAGGCCGTGGTCGACAGCGCGGACGTGCTGGTGCTGGCGGTGCGCCCGCAGGATGCCGAGGCGGTGGTGAAGGCGCTGTCCATCCCGGTCTCGAAGAAGATCATCAGCCTGATCGCCGCCACCAGCCACGCCACGCTCGGCGCGTGGACAGGGCAGGATCCCGCCCGCATCATCCGCGCCATTCCGCTCCCCTTCGTGGCACATGGCGAAGGGGTGACACCGGTGTTTCCCGGCGATCGGATGGCGGAAGACCTCTTCAACGCCATGGGCAAGGCGGTCGCCTGCGACACGCAGCAGGAGTTCGACCTTTTCGCCGTCACCTCGGCCCTCATGGGCACATATTACGGCCTGCTCGAACGGGTGACCGACTGGCTGGTGGCGAAGGGCTTGCCCGAGGACAAGGCGCGGGACTCCCTCGTCCCCCTGTTCAAGAGCCTCTCGCAAGTGGCGCATGCCGCGCCGAACGCCTCCTTTTCAGAACTCCGAGAAGCCCATTCCACCAAGGGCGGCCTGAACGAACAGGTCTTCACCGATTTCGAGGCGAAGGGCGGAAGCGAAGCCCTGCTGCACGCACTCGACAGGGTCCTGATCCGCGCCAGGGCGGCGGCCAGTTCCTGAGACCTGCCGGCCGGCACTTTTACATGTCTGAAGGTAAGCCCTGACGCCCGGAGACTTGCGGCCCCGTCAGGCGATCGCGACGACCAAGGCCATGCCAACGGTTATCAATACCAATCCTGCGATGAGCATCGGTAACACCGAACTCGTAGTTCCCAGGACACGAATGCGCTCAATTGAATGTATGTGTCAAGCAGTAGGGAGGCACTTTCATGCCGGACCATGATGAACCCCGCGCCTTGCCGGAACGCATTCCTGTGATGCAGCGCATCCTGGACAACCCGTTCCTCCTGCTCTTTCTCGGCGTCGTCATCCCCGCAGTGATCTAACTGGTCTGGGGATTGATGGAGATTTCTCAGATACCGATTGCCAAATAGGAGGAGGCTGACACGGCCATCCACCCCCCGGAATCACGTGTCTGGTGGAACGAACCCGTCGCGCGCGGCGAATTCGTCTGGATTGCAATCGCTTTCGTTTGGGGCCTCATCATGTTCTTCATGATGATCTACTGGCACCTTGAGGGATTGCAGGACCTCTCGCCGGAGGTCTATCGCATCGATCCCGAAAACTTCCTTGAACGTACAACCTCATTCGTCGAGCAGGCAAAGGTCGGTGAAGGAGGCACCACGGGAATCGAAGTCGCCCGGCCCCTTCCCGGCGGCGATGCCTACATGATCGCAAGGCAGTTCGACTGGTGGCCGGTGCTGCAGTTGGAAGAAGGCCAGAGCTACCGGCTGCATATCTCCGCGCTGGACGTGCAGCATGGCTTTTCGCTGCAACCGAACAACATCAACATCCAGGTTCATCCCGGCCTCGAGCACGTCGTGACCGTCACGCCCAACAAGGCGGGCGAATACACCGTGGTTTGCAACGAGTTCTGCGGCCTCGGCCACCATGCGATGACGGGGCGCATCCACGTCCCGCGCGGACAGGGAGGGTGACATGGCAACCCCATATTCAGGGCCAGGTGGACTTCATGCTGGCGAACTGCAAACTGAGCCCGGAGGTCGACGAACAGTTCCACATGGTGTTGGAGCAGGTGCTCGAGGGCATCACCGAAATGCGGTCAGGTCAAAGCCCGGACCTCGGTGTCGTTCGCATCGTCTCGGCCCTGAATGCTTACGGCGATCACTTCCAGCACCCGGGATGGCAGCGCCTCGAATAGGTCTGCTTTGCGAAAATTCGGCTGAAGCTCAGTGCCAGGACCGGGCGTTCATCAACTTCAAAAACGTGTTGAGGGTCGCGCGATCACCGGAACTGTTTTGGAGATCGGGAGACGCTGCGGGCTCCAACAGGGCATCGAGCGCGTCCTCACAGCCAAGGCACAATGTGGGACAGGCCGGGATATCTGCGAAGCTACCATCGGGAGCAAGCCCCACTTCAACGATCAACTCCCCCACATTACAGCGCGGGCAAAGAGCGGCATAGCTTGCCGACTGACCGTCCTGATCCCGCAGCACGAAGGTCACGGTGACTTCGCGTGTCTTGACATCGTGCTTGATCGCCAAAGCCGTCCGGTACCCGACCTCCGGAACGCGCATTTTCTCCAGAAACGTAGCGGGCGGGACAGGTTTCGTCACTTGATTTGCCTTTCATGGAGACGGACAGAGTAGACCAGATATGGTAGTATGTTGTTTCCGATATCAGCAGCAAATCGAGGACCGCCCGAATCGGGTGCCCTCAATAAGGTTGCGCAATCAGGCCGTCGCACCCATCTATAGTAAACCTCAAAGGATAGCCATATTGACGAAACAGCCAATAACTCCGAAGCGAAAGGCCGAACCTTGGCGCTCCGAACTTGATGTCGAAGCCGCAAACCGCGCTCGGCTGACCGCCTCCTTGAGGGAACAGCGTCTGAAGCGCGACGCAGAAATCCTCGCCGCGGGCATACCCGTCACGGCGCCGAAGCGCGGGGCAAGGCAGAAGGCAAGGCCTGCGTGATTTCGGATTTCTGCAATGGCAACAGATGAAAAGCTCACCGACCCGCTCGCACTCGGCAGGCTTGCGAAGGCCCTTGCTTTCATTGCCGGTGCCGAACATCCGACAACCATTGCGATGAATGCTGCAGCGGAGAGCCGGTCCGAGCGAGACATCAAGAAAGCCCGCCTTCTGTTCTTGAAGCTGAAGCCAGGGGACCGACAGGCCGCCCTGGCCATGATCAGCGATTGACCCGCTTGGCGCAGCGGACACCGGCATTCATCATGGCTCCCAATCCCCGACGTCCTCTCTCATGATTCTCGAGAAACTCGGCTGGTCCGACTTCTTCGACGTTCAGCGGGTGCCAGCCGAGGCCGCGCTCGTTCCGATGCGCGTTGTTGGCGTCCATCGTTCACGGCTCACGGCCATCTCGGAGAGCGGCACGAGGGACTTGGCCCTTCCCCCTCATGCCAACACCGGAGACTTCACGGTTGGCGACTGGGTATTGGCAGACCCTCTGACGCTGGCTCTGACCCGACGCCTGACGCGGAAGACGGTTCTACAGCGCCGTGTCGAGGGGAAGGAAACGCTTCAACTCGTTGGCGCCAACATCGATACACTCTTCATCGTCTCCTCTTGCAACGCCGAATTCAATATTGCGCGGCTCGAGCGCTACCTGGCGCTGTCGAACCAGGCGGGCACGAAACCGGTCATCTTGCTCACCAAACCAGACCTCGCGTCTGATCCCGGAAGCTATCAGGAACAAGCCGCGGCCCTGCAACGCGATCTCACCGTGCTCATCCTCAACCCCAAGGGTGCGGACGCCGCCACATCGCTTGCGCAATGGTGCGGGACGGGCAAGACCGTCGCCGTGGTGGGCTCATCCGGTGTGGGAAAATCAACCCTGGTGAATGCCCTCACCGGTGCCGCACAGGAAACGGGCGCCATCCGCGAGAATGACGCGAAGGGCCGTCACACCACCACCTCGCGTTCGCTTCATGCAATGGCTTGCGGCGGTTGGATCGTCGACACCCCCGGAACGCGGACACTGCATGTGAGTGATTCAGCCGAGGGCATCGAGACGCTCTTTGCCGAGATTTCCGAACTCGCGCATCTGTGCAAGTTTCGCGACTGCACCCATGCGCATGAGCCAGGCTGCGCCGTTCGCGATGCCGCGGCCAAAGGCACGATCGATCCCGAGCGGCTGGCCCGCTGGCGGAAACTGCTGGAGGAAAACCACAGCAGGACCGCTGGCCGCGCCGGACCAAGACGGAGCGGCACCAGTCCGGGCCGAAGCAGATCGCGCTAGCAGCAGATCCCCCGAGCTCCCGCCGCGAACGGCCGGTCGCGCTCGTTCGGGCTTTTTCCTTGCTTCTGGAGCCATGAAGGCCCATTTGTCATCCAGGAATTGGCACTCCCGGTCGGTGAGTGCCAATACTGTTTTCTTCCGTCCATTCGAGATGAACAGCGACCTTCGCTGACCGCGCAAGCCTTGCTTCGCGAACCCATATCCATTTGAAAGATGACTCCATGCATTTTCGGCCCCTGCACGACCGCGTCGTCATCAAGCGCGTTGAAGAAGACACAAAGACCAAGGGCGGCATCATCATTCCAGACAGCGCCCAGGAAAAACCAATGCAGGGCGAAGTTGTCGCCGTCGGCGCTGGTGCCCGAAACGAGGCAGGCAAGATCATTCCGCTCGATGTGAAGGCAGGCGATCGCGTCTTGTTCGGCAAGTGGTCGGGTACCGAAGTGAAGATCGATGGCGCCGAATACCTGATCATGAAGGAATCCGATCTCATGGGCGTTGTCGACGCCAAGACTGGCGTCAAGACGGCCTGAGCGCCTCCCCCGACACGATTCAATTCTGACGATTTTTTCAAAGGACGAACATAATGGCTGCCAAGGACGTTAAATTTTCCGGTGACGCGCGTGAACGCATGCTGCGTGGTGTCGATATTCTGGCAAACGCCGTCAAGGTTACCCTGGGCCCCAAGGGCCGCAATGTGGTTATCGACCGCTCCTATGGGGCCCCGCGCATCACCAAGGACGGCGTGACCGTCGCCAAGGAGATCGAACTCGAAGACAAGTTCGAGAACATGGGCGCGCAGATGCTTCGCGAAGTCGCCGCCAAGACCAACGACATGGCGGGCGATGGTACAACGACGGCGACCGTGCTGGCCCAGAGCATCGTTCGCGAGGGCGCCAAGGCTGTGGCCGCCGGCCTCAATCCCATGGACATCCGCCGCGGCGTGGAGATGGCCGTGGCCGCGGCCATCACAGACCTCAAGGCTCAGTCCAAGATGATCGCCTCGTCAACCGAGATCCAGCAAGTGGGCACGATTTCGGCAAACGGCGAGAGCGACATCGGCCAGATGATCGCAACCGCGATGGAGAAGGTTGGCAAGGACGGCGTCATCACCGTCGAGGAAGCCAAAGGCATGGACACCGAACTCGACGTGGTCGAGGGTATGCAGTTCGACCGAGGCTATCTCTCGCCCTACTTCGTCACCAATGCCGACAGGATGATCGCGGAACTCGACGATCCCTATATCCTTCTCCATGAGAAGAAGCTCTCCAACCTGCAGGCACTCTTGCCGGTCCTCGAGGCGGTGGTGCAGCAGGGTTCGCCTCTGCTCATCATCTCCGAAGACGTGGAGGGTGAGGCCCTGGCCACGCTCGTCGTCAACAAGTTGCGCGGCGGGTTGAAGGTTGCAGCCGTGAAGGCGCCCGGCTTCGGCGATCGCCGCAAGGCCATGCTCGAGGACCTGGCGGTCCTGACGGGTGGCCAGGTGGTGTCGGAAGACCTGGGCATCAAGCTCGAGAACGTGACGCTCGAGATGCTCGGCCGCGCCAAGCGGGTTCGCATCGACAAGGACACGTCGACCATCGTTGGCGGCAGTGGCGACAAGCCGGCGATCCAGGCCCGCATCTCCCAGATCAAGGCTCAGATCGAGGAGACGACGAGCGATTACGACAAGGAGAAGCTGCAGGAGCGGCTCGCAAAGCTGGCGGGTGGTGTTGCGGTCATCAAGGTGGGCGGTTCCACCGAGGTCGAAGTCAAGGAACGCAAGGACCGGGTCGACGATGCGCTGAACGCCACGCGCGCCGCGGTCGAAGAAGGCGTGGTACCGGGCGGCGGCGTCGCCCTGCTCCGGGCCAAGAAGGCCGTGGACGCGCTGTCCTCGAACAATGCCGACGTTCGTGCCGGCATTCGCATCCTGTCGCGGGCCTTGGAATCTCCGCTGCGCCAGATTGTGGAGAACGCCGGTGTCGAAGGCTCGATCGTCGTCGGGAAACTCCTTGAAACCTCCGGTAATCATGGCTTCAACGCTCAGACCGAAGAATACGTCGACATGGTCAAGGCCGGTATCATCGACCCCACGAAGGTCGTGAGGATTGCACTTCAGGACGCGGCATCCGTCGCATCGATCCTGATTACCACGGAAGCCATGATCGCTGAACGTCCCAAGGATGCCGCGCAGACACCCGCGATACCGGGCGGCATGGGGTACTGAGTCCAGCGGTGTAGAATAGATGGGCCGCGGGATGAAGCCCGCGGCCCCCAATACAAACAGAGAGGAACCGACAAATGGCCAAAGGCGAACAGCGAAGCAATCGCGAGAAGAAGAAGCCGAAGCAGGAAAAGCCCAAGCCTGCTCCAGCTACGTCGATGTTCTCTGCGGGAAAATCGGAGAAGAAGCCGACGACCGGCGGGAAGAAGTAGAGCCAGGAGGCCGCACTGTCATTCAGCGGCAGATAGCGCTGCGGCTGAAAGATGCGCAAGACGCCGAAGTGAAACACAAGTGATGAACCGGCTTCCTCGCAGGAAATGACCGGGGCTCATTCTGCCCGAACGCACCCTGATCCTGTCTGGAGGCTACGATGCCACGCGAGCCGGGCAGGATCTGCAGGAACGCCTGCGAGCTGATCGCCATCGGACACCCCTTCCTGGCCAATCCGGATCCTTCTTTTGAAAGCCAGAACACGTGGCACCTCCGTCCTGTATCCGGGGGGTTGATGCCGCCTTGGCTGCTCAACAGAGAGTTGACGATTTGAGCATATCGAGCTCAGAAATCCGGCCAGCGGGCTTTTCCGGATCGTCGGTGCTGACGAGCGCTGGGCGCGCCTGGCATGGGTGATGACGCACCATGGCCTTGCGAAGCTCCATGCACGTCGCACGCCACCCCATCCTCGCCGGCAGGCGCCGGTGTCACCGACCTTCAAGCACGCGGTGGCCATCGGCTGGTCTGGCATGCGCGGCATCGTCACGCTTGCCGCAGCCATGGCACTTCCCGCCAGCTTCCCCTTCGGCGAATTCATCCAGCTCGCAGCCTTCGCGGTCGTGCTTGGAACGCTCGTGATCCAGGGGCTGACCCTCGGCCCGCTGGTCCGGCTGCTGAACTTCCCAAAGGACAACACGCTGGAGCGCGAGGTAAAACTCGCCCGCGAGGCCTCACTCTGGGCAGCCCGCCAGAAGCTGGAGAATGAGGGCTCGGTGTCTGCCGAGCGTCTCAGGGCAGAATACGAAGCCGCACTTCACCAGGTGAAGGCCGGCAAGCCAGCCATGGTCCCTCCAGACAGGTCCGGCCCTGGCTTCTGTGCGGCGTGCGCTTCGCCAGCGCCACGCCGCCTCAAAACACAGGTGTTTTCATCCTTTCGAACCACTCCTTGAGCGGAAGGGCGGCGCTGTTGAGGAAATCTGTGGTCTAAAAAGCAGAGAGCGACACGGGCGGCAGCACTCCCAGCGAAGGCTCGTTTCCGATGCAGCCCGCGTCGTCGGGAGCGGTCAAGTTCAAGCTCGACGTCACGGCGGTACTGACCACCATATTCGCTTAGGAAGCCGAGGCGGAGGCTGATGCTTGATCCGGAGGGAAGTGGATCACTCGCGGATCAGCATGGAGCGTGACGAGGGCCATGACACCGTCACGGGGCCCGGGGCGGGCATGCCGGCAAGTTCCGAGTTCTTGACCAGCACGTTGAACCGCTGCCCCTCTCCCGTGACGCGGCAAATGGCGATGGGCCCGGAGAAGGAGATGGCGACCAGTTCGCCCTGAACCACGCAGGACTGTGGCGGCAAGGGAACGCTGGTGGGCTGGATCGTCATTTCCTCCGGTCTCACGGCCAGAAGGGAAACCCCCGGCTCGAGCGCTCCGGGCCAGGGAAGAAGCGTACCGCTCGCCAGCCGCAGGCCGGCCTTTTCCGGCTGGCCTGAGAAGAAATTCGCCTCGCCCAGGAAAGAGGCCGTGAAGCGGTCCTGCGGCGCATGATACAGGCTGCGCGGCGGACCGCTGCGAACCAGACGGCCGCCGCGCAGGATGCCGATCTGGTCGCTCAGGGTCAGCGCCTCCTCCTGATCATGGGTGACGAAGATGGTGGTGATGCCAACCTCGCGCTGGATGCGCCGCAGTTCCACCTGCATCTCGCTTCTGAGCGCCTTGTCGAGTGCGCTGAGCGGTTCGTCGAGCAACAGGACGCGTGGCCTGGTGACGACGGCGCGGGCCAGCGCCACACGCTGCCGCTGGCCACCCGACAGGGCATGGGGCCGGCGGTTCCCCAGCCCCTCGAGATGGACGAGTTCCAGCGCCTCGCCCACCCGGCGGACGATCTCGGCCTTCTCCACATGGCGCACCTTGAGGCCGAAGCCGATATTGTCAGCCACGCTCATGTTGGGAAACAGCGCATAGGACTGGAACATCATGCCGATCTCGCGCTTCTCGACGGGCACGCGCTCCACGCTTTCGCCACCGATCGTCACGCTTCCCCGGTCGGGAAAGACGAAACCGGCGATGCAGCGCAGAAGCGTCGTCTTGCCGCTGCCCGATGGCCCGAGCAGGCCGAACATCTGGCCATCCGGAAAATCGAGCGACACATCGTCCAGCGCCTTTGCCGTGCCATAGGCAAGCGACAGGTTTCTCACACGGACTTCGGACATCAGCGCTCCCCACCGAACTTGAAGAACCGCGAGGCCGCCAGCATTACCGCCATCGAGATCACGATGATGATCGTGGAGATGGCGTTGATCTCCGGCGTGAAACCCTTCCGGATCGCGGTGTAGATGACGACGGGCAGCGTCGCATCGCCGGGCTGGGCCAGAAAATAGGATACCACGAACTGGTCGAACGACACGGCGAAGGCGAAGAGCGCGCCAGCCACCACACCCGAGGCGATCCACGGCAGGGTGATGTCGCGCGTCACCACCCACTGCCCCGCACCGAGCGAACGCGCCGCCTCCTCGAGCTGGCGGTCGAAGGTCTGGAGCCGCGCGCTGACGACCACGATGACATAGGGAAGCGCCAGCGCCACATGCCCGAGGATGACGGCGGGGGTTCCCCGGCCGATCCCTACCCAGAAGAAGAAGATCAGCATCGCCGTGCCGATGATGAGCCACGGAATGGCGATGGGCGGGAACAGCAGCGCCTGCAGCAGCCTCTTGCCGCGGAACTCATAGCGGAACAACGCCAGCGCAGCCGCCGTGCCGAGCACTGTGGCGACCGCCGTGGTTACGAGTGCAATCCACAGGCTTCGCCAGGCGGATGCCACGATCTCCGCATTGCCGGAGAGTTTGCGATACCAGTCGAGCGTGAAATTCAGCGGAAAGCCATAGAACTCGGATGCATTGAAGGACATCAGCGCCATGACGAGAATGGGGGCATAGAGAAAGAACAGCACGAGCCCCACGTAGCTGCGGCCGAGGAGCTTCGCCGTCTGGTGCCGCTCCCTCATCGCGCCCTCTTCAGAACCGGGCTTGCGGCGGAGAGGATCAACAGCACCACCGCGAGCAGGATGAATGAGAGCGCCGCGCCCAGAGGCCAGTTGAAGGTTGCTACGAATTGGTCCTCGATGAGGGTGCCGTAGAATATGCCATGCTTGCCGCCGAGAATGCGCGGTTCCATGAAGGAGCCCGCCACCGGGACGAAGATCAGCACGGCACCGGCGGCAAGACCCGGAAGCGAGAGCGGCAGCAGCAGGCGGAACAGGATGGTGCGGAAAGGTGCTCCCAGCGAGCGGGCCGCCTCGAGGAGGCTCTCGTCGATCGCCTGAAGGGCGAGGTATGACGTGAGGATCGCATAGGGAAGGTAGGAGTGGACGAGCCCGATCACCACCGCCGTGTAGCTGAACATGAGGTTGACGGAGATGAAGGGGAAGACCGCGCCCAGCGTATGGTCGATGATGCCGTTGCCGCGCAGCACGATCGCCCAGGAGAAGATGCGCACCAGGCTGTTGCTCCAGAAGGGCAGGATGATGAGCAGGAACAGCGCCTCCCGCGCCCGGCCCTTCACCTGCCGGGCCAGCACATAGGCGCAGGGGTAGCCGATGAGAACGCAGATCACCGTCACGATGGCGGCCAGCAGCAGCGACCGGCGAAGCAGGTCCGGGTAAATCGAACGTGCCACGAACTCCGCGTAGTTCTGGCCCGTCATGTACCATTCGGCGTTGGTGAAAGGTGCGGCCGAGAGGAAGCTGAAGAACAGCATGGCTGACAGCGGCAGGAACACCGCCACCGTCAGCCAGAGATAGGCTGGCGCCAGAAGTGTTCCGGCGCGCAGCGCATCGTTTCGTGGTGTGGCCCAGGCCACGGCCTTCACCTTACTGAGCCGTCTTCACGTCCTGCCAGAGCTCCGTATAGGCCTTGCGCGTCTCATCCGAGATGGGCTTCATGAACCTGACGCGCGCCACCACGGCCGGGTCAGCGAATGTCAGCTTGTTGAAGTCTGTGTCGGGGAGTGCAGCATTGGCCTTCTCGTTGGCCGAACTCGGGGCGCCCTTGGCGGCCCATTGCACATAGAATTCGGGATCAATCATCCAGTTGATGAAGGCGCGCGCCGCATCCTGGTTCTTGGAGGCTGCGGGAATGGCGAGGCTGTCCAGCCAGCCCACGGCACCTTCCTCCGGCACAACGAAGGCGACGGGCAGGCCCTTGCCGGCGGAACGGCCGGCGCCGCCCGACCAGAAGGTCGACACCGTGAAATCCCCCGCCGAGAAGAACTGGTTCCAGTCGTTCTCGGACGACCAGAAGGTCTTGATCTGCGGCATCAGCGCCTTGAGCTTGGCCTTCACCGCGTCCAGGTCCTTGATGTCGTTCATGTCCTGGCCAAGGGCGAGGGCCGCGAACTGGACCGCCTCGACGCCGTCGTCACGGATCGACACCTGGCCGGCATATTGCGGGTCCCAGAGAATGGAGAGCGAGGTGGGCGTCGGGTTCACCTTGTCCTTGTTGACGGCAAGCGCGGTGGCACCCCAGGTCCAGGCGACGCCATAGACCTCGCCTCCCGGCACCAGATCGGCATTCTGCCCCATGCTGGGCGCCAGATCCTTGACGTTCGGCATATCGGAGGTGTCGATCCGGGCGATCAGCCCCTCGGCCTTCGCCTGGCCGGTGAAGGCCGAGTTGACCAGGACCACATCATAGGCGCCCGGGTTGGTGCGAAGCTTGGTCAGCATCTCCTGTTCGGAGGTGAAATAATCGTGAACCACCTTGACGCCGGTCTTGCTCTCGAAGGCCTCCGTCGCGAACGCCTCGTCGGTGCCGTAACCCTGCCAGTTGAGCACGCGGATTTCGCCTGCGGCCGCCGCGAGTCCGGCGGAGCCCGCAAGAAGGGCTGCGCTCATCGCCCCAAGCATCATGCGCCTGTTGATCCGGTTCATTCGCTGTCCTCCTTCTTGTGGGCATCTCCAGTGCCCGGTTGAGCCCGTTTCCAGTTCTCCGGCGCGGCGATCCTCGCGCCGCGCGCCGCGAGGAACCGGCGGGTTTCGGTGGCGTCCGGCGAGGTGGCCGGACCAATGAGGGTGGTCGAGATCGCCGCGGCGGCATTGGCGATCAGCGCCGCATCGCCGGCCTCGAAGCCGGCGATCATCGCGGCGATGAACACGCCATCATGCGTATCGCCCGCTCCGTTGGTGTCGATCGCGTCGACGGCCAAACCCGGGACGTGGATCGTCTCGCCCCGCTGGCTCAGCCAGCAGCCATCGGCGCCGCGCCGGACCATGGCGCCCTTGCGCCCCGCGGCGAGGCGGACGGCTGCCGCCTGCGGCTCGGCCTCGCCCGTGATGATGCGCGCCTCCGCGGCATTGGCGCTGATCCAGTCCGCACGGTCCATGCCGCGGTCGAGCGTGGGGCGCGGAATTTCGGCCACGATGGGCCCGGGATCGAACAGCAGCAGCGGCGGCCGCGGCAGGGTGGGAAGCCACTCCAGGAAGGCGGCGGCACTTGCCGGCTTGTACAATGAATAGCCAGTCAGCAGCGCGAAGGACTGGGAGGACGCCGGAAGCGCGGCGAGATGCGCTGCGTCGATCTCCCGCTCGGCGCCGTGATGGGTAATGAAGCTGCGCTCGCCAGTCCCGTCGACGATCACCGCGCAACTGCCTTGGTCAATCCCGGCGCGCGCGGGAACGGCAAGCACAATGCCTTCGGCGCGCAGCGCCCTTGCCGTGACGTCCGCCAAGGGGCCCTGCCCAAGTACCCCACCATAGGTCACCCTGGCCCCCATGCGCCGCGCAGCAGCCATGGCGTTGAAACCGCCACCCGCGGTCATGCGGAAGGCCGTGGTCTCCACTTCCTCTCCAGGTGCTGGCAGGCGGTCGATGTGGTGGACGAAATCCACGACGACGCCGGAGAGTTGGAGGAAACCGCCACTCATGTCCCCTGCGCTCCGCGCGCCGCCCGGATACGCAGCAGGCCATCCACCGCGCTTTCGAGTTCGATGTGGTTCACCGTCCGCACCAGAGCCCAGGCCTCTGCGGGAATGCCGCCGATGCCAGCCCTGGCCCCCGCCATGCCGCAGGCAATGGCGCCAATCGTATCCGTATCATCGCCAATCGCCGCGCTGAGCAGCGCGCAGCGCCAAGGCTCGGCATCCGTCAGGCGCAGAATGGCGAAGGCCATGGGAATGGACTGCAGCGCCGAAACGCTGGTGCCAATCTGCGCCGCGATTTCCATGGCAGCCTCTTCACCACTGCGGCCGCTGGCAAGAGAGAGAGCGTCCGCGATGCGGGAGCGGATCGAACCGGACCGGGCGGGCTCTCCGCGCCGTTCGCCTTCGCCGGCGGCAACCAGCGCGGCCTCGATCATATCGTCAAGCCCCGCACCTTCGATGGCCACGCTCACGGCGGCGGCGACGGCCGCTGCGGAGCCGATGGCTTCGGACGTATGATGGGTCAGCCGGCAGCTTTCCTCCACCGCGTCGACGAAAGCGCCGAGTGGGGCCGCTGGCGTGGCGATCGCCACCGGCACGATGCGCATCGCGGCACCGTTCGTCGTGCCGAAGCGTCCCGCCTCGCTCACCGGTACGCCCCGCTGCAGCGCGTCGATGGCGCGTTTGGTGGAGGGCCCGAGCAAGTCGTTCACGCCACGCGCATGGGTGTCGCGTTCCCAAGCGAGAAGTTCACTCGCCCACGCCTGCTGGTCGACATGACCGCCGCGGGCAATCAGGTGATGGGCCAGCAGCAGGCTCTGCTCGGTGTCGTCGGTGATTGTGCCCGCCCTCAGACCTGCGCTCACCGGGTGCCCTGGAACGGCATCGCGGAAGCCGTGTATTGCACCGTAAAGCCGGACGATCTCCTCGCGCGGGAGCGTTTGCGTCGGCATGCCAATGGCATCCCCCACCGCCACACCCGCAAGCGCGCCAAGGGCCCGTTGCCGGAGGGGAGCGGTCAGCATCAGAAGGCCAAATGAAGCGCGAAATGGCGCGGATCGAGAAGGCTGACGACATATTCGATGACGCGGCCCTCTGCGTCCCGCACCAGCCTGCGGGTGCGCAGGAAGGGTGTGCCCGGAGCCATGCCGGCGAGTGCGGCATCTTCAGCACCCAGGCATTCGACTTCGGCCCATTCCTCCCCATTGTCGGCCTTGAACCCCGCGGCGAGCAGCGTTGCCGCGAGGGACCCATTGACGAGCCCGCCGGACAACACGGCATCGAGTTCGGCACGGTGGGGAACGCGGCTGCGCTCGATCGAGACCACACGCCCCGAACGGCTCACTTCGCGCACGCGGTCGATTGCGACGAAGTCCACCCCCGCCAGACCCAGTTCAGCGGCGAGCGCCGGATCGCTGATCCGCGCAAGCTGCAAGATGCGGGTTGCAACGGGCTCCTCCTCACGGGACAGCGCACGGGTCCACCCCAGGGAATCATCGATCGTCCGGCCGTTGAAGGTCACGAAGGAGCCGATGCCGACACGCGTCGTGATCAGCCCCTTGTCAGCCAGTGCCTCGAGGCCCTTGCGCACCGTGTTGCGGCTGACATCGAAGCGCCGCACAAGCGCATTTTCACTTTCGAGCTGGGCGCCGTAACCGAGCTTGCCTGACAGGATGTCCCGCTCGAGACTGAGGGCGACGCGCTCCGTCTTGGCAAAAGCTGCTTGCATGGGCTTCGGCTTGGCCATGATTCCTCATATCAAACCTGTTTAAACCTGTCTAATCCTATTGCCGGTCAGACCTTCGTTAGAGGGAGACGGTGGGGGGCGGCGGACCTCCACGCTTCCCCATCGAGCCGCCCCGGCAGCTCCGCCCCCGGCTTCTTGACCATCCCCCTTGTCCGGCACATCATCAAATACTTGGGAGAACTTCGATGCTCAGCAGTTGTAATCTCGGGCGCGGATATGATTTGGACCGCTTGCGGCCCCGGACGGTTGCAATGGTCCTCCCGCCATGAAGGACAAGCCGAGTTTTCATCGCCGCGTCGACTGGAACCTGTTTCGCATCTTCCACGAGATCGTCCGCTGCGGCGGCATCACCCGCGCGGCAGCGGAGATCGGCCGAAAACAATCGGCGGTAAGCCTCGCACTCAAGCGGCTCGAGGATCATCTTGGCGCCAAGCTCTGCACGCGCGGTCCGACCGGCTTCGCCCTCACCGACGAGGGGCTGATCGTCGCCGAATACTGCGAGTCCCTTTACGCCACGGTCGCCAACATGCCCTCGCGCCTGCAGAACATCCACGAGGAACTCGTAGGCCGCATCTTCGTGAGAATGATCGGCAACATCGTTTGCGAGGAACTCGACGGCGCCCTGCGGAACTTCCACGCGCTACATCCGCGCGTCGAGATCGTGATCAGTATCTCCCCGTGGGACGCCGTGGCCGGGGCGCTGCTCCGCGAGGAGGCGGACATCGGCATTTCACCGGTTCGCTATTTCCGGGCGGATCTGTCCTATCACCTGCTCTTCAACGAGGTGCATCGCCCCTATTGCGGCAAGGGGCACCCTCTTTTCGGAAAGAGCCCCCACAATCCCGAAGACTTGAAAGACCATGCCTTCGTGCTCACCGGCGCCGACGAGCCGGATCAACTCACGGCCTTCCGCATCAAGCACGGAATCGGATCACGGGTCTCCGGCATGTCGGACTCTCCCGAGGAGGCGATGCGGCTCGCCAAGCTTGGCCTTGGCATCTGCTTCCTGCCGGAAGGCCTGGCGGCGGCGGCCGTCGAACAGGGCAGCCTCTTTCCACTCTTGAGCGCTGACTCCGCACCCCATCTCAGCCTTTACGTCATCACCAATCCCGCCGCGCAGCGCCACGCAGCGCGCGACCTCTTCGTGCAGGAAATCCTCGCTCAGATCACCGCCGCACCTCAGCATTGACGCCGTCAATGCTGAGGATCGACCGAATGGGAGTTGTCACAGGGAAACGAGTACCACAACCTCCTCCTCAGTTATGCAAGCAAGGAGGAGCACGCAATGGACGCCCCTACCGCGGCAGGTCAAGAGCCCACAGCTTCTAACCAGGCAGACACATCATCATTCGAGGACGCGCCGGCCTATGTCGCGCCGCGCGCCAGGCTTTTCGAGTATCGCGCGCAGCTCTCCCCCACCCAGACGGCGCTCTTCGCGGGGGTTGGCGTGGTGGGCTTTTTTCTCGCCTGGGAAATCGGCCACAACCTGACCCCCGCTGCCAATCAGAAATTCTTTCCCTCTCCCGTTCAGGTGCTGACGGCGCTCTACGTTCTGTTCACGGAGAAGAACTTTCTCGCCGACGTGCTGAAGAGCACCTATCGCGTCTTTGCCAGCTTTGCGCTTGCCACCATCGTCGCCATCCCGCTGGGGCTCCTGATGGGGTCCTTCCGGACAGTCCGCGCCATGCTGGGATCGATCGTTTCCGCTTGGCGCTACCTTCCGGCGGCATCCTTCATTCCCCTTTTGCTCGTGTGGTTCGGTCCGGACGACACCTCGAAACTCGCGCTGCTGTTCCTTGGCGTCATCTTCTTCCTGATCGCCCTCGTCGTCGACAACACGGATGCGGTGCCGAATGAATTCGTCGAGGCGGCGCTCACCATGGGCGCCGACCGCAAGACGGTCCTGACCGAGATCATCGTGCCCGCCGCTGCGCCTGCCATCATGGATTCGCTGCGCAACATGATTGCGGTCTGCTGGACCTATCTCGTGATCGCCGAGATTGTGGGGGCGCAGGACGGCATCGGCGCGGTCATGATGCGCGCCGGACGCTTTCTCAACGTGGACGTCATCATGGCCGGCATTCTGATGATCGGCATACTGGGTGTCATCACCGACATCGCCTTCCGCGTCGTCAAGCGTGTGGCGATGCCTTGGTCTTTCAGGCGCTAGGGAGGTGGCAGAAATGAACGCCATGAACAGGATCGATGCGCTGCCCGTCATCGCCGCGCGCCAGGTCTACAAGCAGTTTGCCGGCGGCGTCGTGACGGCGCTCAGCAACATCTCGCTCGATCTGCGGGAGAACGAGTTCACCGCATTCGTCGGGCCGTCCGGTTGCGGCAAGACGACGATGCTGCGCATCATCGCCGGACTGGAACACCCCACCCGTGGCCGTGTCACCATGGATGGCGTTGACATCACGCGGCCCGGGCCCGAACGCGGCATGCTGTTCCAGGCCTACACCTCCTTCCCGTGGCTCACCGCGCGCAAGAACGTCGAATACGGCATGCGGTTGATGGGAGTTCCCAAGGCGGAACGCGAAAAGCGCGCGATGGAATTTCTCAAACTCGTCCGCCTCGACAAGGTGGCCGACAAATATCCGGGCAGCTTCTCGGGCGGCATGAAGCAACGCGTCGCACTCGCCCGCACCCTGGCGCAGAACCCGCGCGTGCTCCTCATGGACGAGCCCTTCGGCGCGCTTGATGCGCAGGTGCGCTGGGAAATGCAGGAACTGATGATCGAATTGATCGAGCGCGAGCGGAAAACCGTCGTGGCGGTGACGCACGACATCGAGGAGGCGATCTACCTCGCCGATCGCATCGTCTTCTTCTCCGCCCAGCCCGGAAAGGTGAAGGCCGACATCAAGGTCGATTTCAAGGATGGCCGGCGGTTTGCCAAGAAGGAAGACCTTCTCGCGCAGCCCGGATACTCAAAGCTTGAGCGCGAACTCTTCGCGATGATGCGCGAGGAACTCGCCGCCGCCGCAGCATAACGCCAACGAACAGGGAGGATACATCCATGATCCAGTCACTCATGCGGGCAGCCATGGCCGGCGCCGCCGCCATCGGCCTGCTGTCCGGCGCCGCGCTGGCCCAGGCCAGGGAACCGGTCTCGGTCGCAATCATCTCCTTCTCGCCCTACGCGGCATGGTACATCGTCAAGGAGAAGAACCTCGCTCCTTCGATCGAACTCGACGTGAAGATCATCGAGGGCATCACCGAGAAGAACGCTGCCATAACGTCGGGCCAGGTCCAGTGCATGAACAACACGCTGGACAGCATGGTGGCGGGCCGCTCGGGGGACCTGCCGGTCAAGGTCATTGCCTTCTCCAACATGTCCTATGGCCTCGACAAGATGATCGTTGCCGAGGGCATCAACTCCGTCGAAGACTTCAAGGGCAAGAGCTTCGGCGCCGATTTCGGCTTTCTCAATCACATGTGGATGCTGCTGACCCTGCAGCGCGCCGGGATCGATGCCTCGGAACTGCGGCACGTCACCCTCCTGCCGCAGGAAAGTGCCGCAGCCTTCAGCAGCGGGGGCCTCGACATCGACGTGAACTACGAGCCCTTCGCCAGCCAGTCTCTCAAGCGCGCCGGCGCAAAGGTCTTCAAGTCGAGCCTCGACGACAGGACCTGGGAGCGTGGCCTGATCTCGGATGCGATCGCCTGCAACGAGGAATGGATGAAGTCCAAGCCTGAAATGGCGAAGGAACTGCTGCGCGCCTGGTTCGAAGCGGTGAACTGGTGGAAGGATAATCCGGCCGAGGGCAACGCCATCATCGCGAAGGGCCTCGGCTGGCCCGAGTCGGACGTCCGGCTCAATCAGAATGGCGCCATCATGCTCAACATCACCCAGAATCTGGGGGCCTTCAACCAGCCCGGCGGCAAGCCGCTGTGCGAGGACCTGCCGGCCGAGGCCCCGCGCGCGCCAGCGGAATCCCAGGGTTGGGGTTCGCTGTTTGGCGGAAAGGACTGCGAGGCTGGTTACGCCTTTCCAACCTGGGATCTGTTCAGCCAGACCTACCTGAAGGCCGGGGTCATCCCGAAGGAGGTTCCGTCTGCTGAAGGCTATGACACTAGCATCCTGCAACAGCTCGCGGACGAGAAATACCAGGACAAATACAATTCCAACCACTGGATCGGCCGCCTCGGCCTGTGAACTGAGTGCCTGAAAATTTGCAATAGGGAGACGCCTTCATGTCCGACCACGACGACGATCATCATCATGGCCATTCGCACGGCCACCCGCACGCTCATTCCCACCAGCATGCCTTCCAGCCGCATGGCGTGAAGCGGGAGGACACACATGGCGCACGGACCATGGAGGCGCTCTCCCGCGTTTCGCAGCACAAGCAGACGGAGGAGACGGCGCGGTCTCTGGAATTCGGGCTTGAGGCGGCTGGTTCCGTGGTTGACCGCAACATCTCCTGCTTCAGCCGTGGCCACCAGCCCGCCTTTGCCGGCATCAACACCTTCATGAAAGCGCCCTATTGCGAGGACATCCGGCAAATCGGGAAGTACGAGGCCGCCTTCGTCGGCGCGCCCTTCGACTCGGCGACGACCTACCGGCCGGGCACACGCTTCGGGCCCCAGGCGGTGCGGCGCATTTCCGCCCTCTATGACGGCTACTGGTTCGATGGGGGCGTCGACATCTACGAGGAACTCGACCTGTGCGATGCCGGCGACATTTTCGTCATTCCCGGCAACATCGAGAAGACCTTCGACCAGGTGACGAAGGCAGTGTCGCACATCTACACCTCCGGCGTCTTCCCGATCATCTGCGGTGGTGACCATAGCCTTGGCTTCCCGAATGTCCGGGGCATCGCGCCTCACATCGACGGCAATGTCGGCATCATCCATATCGACCGCCACATCGACATCCAGGAAAAGGACATGGATGAGCGGATGCACACGACGCCGTGGTTCTGGACCACGCATGAGGGTTCGGCCGTGAGCCATCGCGACCATAGTCACATGCATGACGTGGGCCTGCCCAACTGCCACCCGAAGAACCTCGTTCAGATCGGCATCGGGGGCTGGTACGGAAACCGGCCAGGCACGGCCGTCGCCCGCCGCCGTGGCACCAGCGTCATGACAATGCATGATGTCGAGAAGCACGGCCCGCGCAAGGCTGCCGAGATCGCCCTCGAAATGGCGTGGGAGGGATGCAAGGCTGTCTATCTCTCTTTCGACATCGACTCGATCGACCCCGGCTTCGCACCCGGAACCGGGTCACCAGAGCCGGGCGGCCTCCTGCCGCGCGAGGCCTTCGAGATGATCCGCACCATCGCGCAGGAAGGCCTGTGTGGCATGGAGGTCGTTGAAGTCTCGCCGCCCTATGACGTGAACGACAACACCGCCCAACTCGCCACGCGCGTCATCCTCGACGTGCTTGGCACGCTGATCGCCAACGACAAGCTCGGCCACCGCGCAAAAGCGACCTCGAAACCGTGATCTAATTGAGGAGATTCAACATGAAGAAATCGGCAGTCCTCCTTGCTGCTCTGGCAATGCTGCTGGACCCTTCCCTCGCGCTCGCACATTCGAGCCATGGTGCAAGTGTCTCCGCAGGCTTCCTTCACCCCTTCACGGGCGCGGATCACCTCCTCGCCCTCATCTCCCTCGGTGTCTTTGCCGCGCAGCTTGTTCCGGCGCGCGCGCTTGCGGTGGCGGGTGGGTTCTTCCTGACCTTCGCGGTCTCCTTCGCGGCGGTCCGAAGCGGGATTCTCCTTCCGGCCCCCGAAGCCGTGCTTGCGGCTTCGCTGCTTGGCATGGGCATGCTGGTCATGCTGGGGCGTCGCCTGCCCTTGGCGCTGTCGCTCCCAGTCATCGCCCTTTTCGCGGCCTCCCATGGGGCAGCGCATGGTCACGAACTCGGAGCTTTCGCCCTGACGGGTTCGCTTGCCGGCTTCTTCCTTGCCGGGCTCATGCTGACGGGCGGAGCCTATGCAGTGGCGCGGTTGCTCTCCAGCGGCAGGGAACACACCGCCCTGTACTTCCGCCCGGCCGCTGCCTGTCTTGCGTCCTGCACCGGCTTGTTGCTGCTCGCCGGCGCTTAGCGCTACAGGCCCTCGAGTGCCATGCAGTTGAGGGCGCAAAGCTGCGCAAGCGATTGGATCTGCGTCACGCCAAAGGCACTCCGGCCCACACTGCCGGAGTGCCCTTCCTGTATGATCACGGCTCTACCTGTGGCGGCAGGGCTTTCATCCGCGCGGGCACGGCTCTCTCCGCGTCGTGACCTGCCCCGCATCGATCAGCATCGAGCCCGCCCGGCCGTGGACATGGCCTGAGGAACGCCCCCATTGTGGCCATTGCCACCGCTCGGCAGCCGAGCGGGCGGAAACAACCACCACCCCTTCGTCCTCCTCGGCACTCTCGACAACCCATCCGCCCGGAATGACGGACGACCTGCCCAGAATGTTTGTCAGGACGAGGATTCCCGTTGCGAAACAGCGTCAGTCCGGCAGGAGAAATCAGCAAATGTGAGTCGGCGCCCCGTTTCAATGCCGATTGACAGCGCGGACTTCCACGCCGCGGGCAAATACTGTTATGAGCCGCCGCGGAAACGCAGTCCTCGACTGAAGAAAATACAACCCACTGGAGAGATGGCATGAAGCCAGCCCCTGTCACCCCGGCCCCGGGCGATGCCGCAGCCCGCAAGGCCGTGAAGCCCGTGATCTGCTACCCGACCGAAACCCTGCCGCGCCCTGATCTTTCCGCCTACCTCAAGGCCCGGGAAGACGCGGAACTCGTCGAAACCGTGATTGTGCCGCCGCGCGAAGCGGCGACATGGGAGGCACCAGCAGGCTATTTCTTCCGCATCATCTGCACGGAGGGCCCCCAGGTGGGCGATCTCAACCTGTTCAACCTTCACAATCTCAAGGAACGGTTCTACAGCGGCAAGACCCGGGCCCTGAACGGGACCCACCTCGGGACGGGCGATCAGCTGTTCTCGAGTTTCCCCTATCTTCGCCCGCTCGCCACCATCACCGCAGACACGCTGGACTGGTACGGCTTCGATGCGTTTGGCGGCGCTGTGCATGACGTGATCGGGACACGCTGCGATCCCTATACCCACAATCTGCTGAGCAATGGCGGCCAGTACCACCACTGCTGCCACTCCAACCTCACGCATGCGCTGGCGCGAAAGACGGGTCTCAGCCTTGCCGAGGCCGAGCCATACATCCACGACGTGCTCAACGTGTTCATGTGCACCGGCTTCACGCGGGATACGGGGCAATACTTCATGAAGGCAAGCCCGGTGAGGCCTGGTGACTATCTCGAATTCTTCGCGGAGATTGATCTTCTGGGCTGCCTGTCGGCCTGCCCGGGTGGTGACTGCTCCTCGGAACATTCATCCGACACGTCGGCATGCCACCCTTTGGTCGTCGAGTTGTGGAAGCCGAAAGCGCTGCCACAAGGATGGGCTCCGCCCAATCCGAACGGCTACAACGGCAGTCACGGCGGAAGGTAGTGCTCCGCCGCTCATAACCACAGGAGGACTTGCTTCCCCCGAGAGGTGAGAACGGCGGTGGAAAATTAGACCACGGTAGCGGCGGGATAGTCCTGTTGCGGGCGGCGCAAAACCGGCCACTTCGCCCTACTTCACCGGCAGGGCGGGAGCTGCTATCGTAAACTTCCAGTAGCTTGCCAATCAAATCCGCCCGGTGGCCACCGGCACGTCTCCTCAGCTGAAGCAATGACCCCGGGCGACTCCGTGGCATCGACATGATGCGGTTGCTGGAGAACCGAACAACCACCAGAGCCCCGCGTGACCAAGAACTCCCCACCGCCTGTTCGACGTCTTACGGCCCGCGAAGTTGCCAAGCGGGCGGGAGTATCGGTTTCGGCCGTGTCCCGGACATTCACGGCAGGGGCCAGCGTGGCGCCGGCAACGCGGGAACGGGTACTGGTGGTGGCGCGCGAGCTCGGCTACCGGCCAAACCTCATGGCCCAAAGCCTGATGACCGGCCGAACAAAGCTCATTGGCCTCGTGTCAAATAACTTCGACAACCCGGCATTCATGGAGATTTTCGACCTGTTCACGCGCAGGCTCCAGGGACGCGGCCTCCGCCCGTTGCTGGCCAATCTTTCGACCGCCACCGAGACGGCGCCCGCCCTCGACATGCTGCTGCAATACAATGTCGATGGCGTCATCGTCGCGTCATCGACACTGCCCGATGCGTTCATCGCAGGATGCCGCGAACGTGGTCTTCCACTTGTTCACGCATTCGGCAGGGCCTTGCCCTCCGGCAATGTGGCGGTCGCAGGCGTGGACAATGTAGCAGGCGGACGCCTTGCGGGGGAAACCCTTGTCGAACGCGGCTACAGCCGTATCGCCTTCCTCGGCGGGCCTGCCTCGGCGACTTCGACGGTGGACCGGCTTGCAGGCCTGACGAAGGCGCTCCGCAAACATGGCCTCGGACCAGTGCGGACCGTGTTCGGACCCTCCTATTCGCACGAGGCCGGGCAGTCGCTGATGCAGGATCTGCTGCGCGCGGGCGGCATCGACGCCGTATTCTGCGGCGACGACATTCTCGCCATGGGCGCCCTCGATGGCTGCGTCGAGGCGCAGGTCAAGGTACCGGCGCAGCTCGGCATCCTGGGCTTCAACGACATTGCCATGGCGGCCTGGCCCTCCTACCGCCTGACCACGATCCGCCAGCCGATTGGCGACATCATCAACGCGGCCGTCGACATGATCACGGACATGTTGGAGAAGGACACCACCACAGCCCCTTCACAAAGGTTCAGTTGCGCATTGGTGGAGCGCGGCACCCTGCGCCCCGCCTAGGAAGCCTCTATCGCAGGACCGAGGTTCATGATCGCGTCAAGTGCCGCCTCGCGCACGGCGGCGATTGTGGGCCTGAGAAGTTCAATCCTGTCGAAGCTCGACGGCTGCTCCGCCAGCGACTTTCGCAGCGCCTTGCCGAAGGCCTGCCGGAGCTCGGTGCCGATATTGAATTTCCTCACGCGGTGCTGGCGGGCGAGGATCGCGCGGGTCGCGAACGGAATGCCGCTTGCGCCATGCAGCACAAGGGGCACGGATGTAACGGCCTCCACGGCGCGCAGGGCGTCGAAGCTGATGCCATCGGTCTTCTCCTGCTGCAGATGCACGTTGCCGACCGAGACGGCGAGGGCATCGATACCGGTTTCGGCCTCGAAGCGGGCGGCATCTTCGGGGGCCGTGAAGCGCGATCCGCGCCCCTGGGCATAGCCCACGAAGCCCACCTCCCCCTCGACTGAAACACCCGCCGGTCGCGCCGCGCCTACAACCCGGCTGGTCAGCGCAATGTTCTCCGCCAGGGGCAGAGAGGACCCATCAATCATGACCGAGGTAAACCCGGCGTCGATCCCCTCCCTGCACTCATCAAGCGTCGTGGCATGATCGATGTGGCAGGCGACGGGTACCTGTGCCTGCTCGGCAAGATGGCGGAACATGCGCCCCAGCACGGGCACGGGCGTATAGCGCCGGCACCCGGGGCCGGCCTGCAGGATCACCGGAAGTCCGGCGTCATTTGCCGCCTCGACATAGGCAAGCGCATCCTCCCAGCCCAGCACCACGAGGCCTGCCACGGCATAGTGCCGCGCCTGCGCGGCATCGAGGATCTGGCGCATGGTGGCGACCGTCATTTGAACTTCGCAATCATGTCCTTGATGCCGGGAATCGTCTCGACCTGATAGGCATGGGCAGGCTGGAAGAACTGCACCAGCGGCCGCTGGCTGAGACCGCCCAGAATGGTGAAATAGTACATTTCATAGCCGGGCGCGGCCACGCAAGGGTGATAGCCCTTATCGAGGACCACCGTGGAGCCATCAATGATGTGATAGGCATCTCCCACCTCGCCATCCTGGCGCTGAACCAGCTGCAATCCGAAGCCATGGGACGGGCGGAAGCGGAAATTGTAGGTTTCATCATGCCGTGTTTCGAGCGGCAGGCGGTCCGTATCGTGCTTGTGCGGCGGGAAACCCGACCAGCCGCCCGCCCCGACCGTGAAAAGCTCAGAGACAAGCAGGCGGCGCACGCGGTTCCGGTATTTCGCGCCGAGAATGTGCTTGATCTTCCGGTGGGTCTTGGTTTCGTCCGAGCCGTACTGGACAACATCGATATCCCCGGCGCGCACCGCAAAGGGCTCGTATTCTCCATCAGAACGCGCCCCTGCGATGAAGACCTCCGCCGCAGTGGAGGAGCACACGAACCTGACCTTCGCGCCCTGCGGTGCGTAAACGCCTTCGGGCTCACCATCCCACACATCCACACCCCGTCGTCCGATGGCGTCGAATGCGGCACCACCCACGTCGACATCAACCGAACCGGTTGCCGGCACGATGCATGTTTCATAGCCGGGCACCTGGTATTCGAAGGCCTGTCCGCGGGAGAGCTTGACGATGTTGAAATAGTTTAAGGGCACCCGCGCATCGTTCACGTCAATAATGGGTGCGTTACCGTTGTCGTGGGGTGGAATGTGCATGGGGCCTGATCCTTTGGGTCACGCGGGAAAGGCGTGATCACGCATGAATTTGTCGAGTTCCTCCGCGGTGGGCGACGCCGGCGCACAGCCGACGCGGGTGACGACGACGGCGGCGGCGGCCGTACCGCGTCGCAAGGCTCCGCCGAGATCGAGGCCCCCCGCAAGTCCTGTGACGAGGCCCGCCATGAAGGCATCGCCCGCACCCGTCGGCTTCAACGCGGTAACGGGAAAGATGGGCGTTTCGAAGCGGCTGCCGCCGGCAAAGGTGATTGAGCCCCTGTCACCCATCTTGTAGATCGCTGCGGCGCGGCCGGACGCGAGGTCGCGTGCCAGCACGAGGCCGCCCGAACCGCCTGCCATCACATCCCACTCCACGTCATTGCCGATCACCATGTCGCTCGCCTCCGCCGCGCTGCGGCAGGTCGCGGCGGCATCGGCTGCGTCCTTCCAGGAATAGGGACGATAATCGACATCCAGGATCACAGGAACATCCGCGGCGCGTGCTTGTCTGATGGCCAGAAACGTGGCCGCGCGTGACGGCTCAACGGCAAGAGCGGTTCCTGCGATGATCAGCGCCGCATGACCATCCATGCTGATCCCGGCCACCTGGTCCGTGCTGAGAAGAAGGTCCGATGCGCCATTGCGGTAGATCACCGACTGGCAGTCCTCGGCGCGCGTCTCGACAACGGCGAGCGATGTGCGGCACTCTCCGCGCACACATTGCACATGCGACGCGTCGATCCCATACCGCGCGATTTCGCGACGCACGTATTGGCCAACAGCATCGTCCGATACGGTGGTGATCAGTGACGCAGCGCCGCCGAGCCTGACGATGCCGGCGGCGATGTTGGCCGCCGATCCGCCCAGTGCCGGGGTGAACCGCTCCGCCTCTTCCGTTCGGCTGCCGGGTGGATCTGCGTAGAGATCCATTCCCGCACGGCCCAGCACCAGGAAGCGGTTTTGGCGCAGGCGCTCGAACATGTGGCCTAGACCCCTGCCCGCTGGCGGTTGCGTCCCTGTTCCACGCTGGAATGCGCCTCTTCCACCGCTGGCCGGCTGGAGACAGAGGGTGTCCCGATCTCCCACCAGGCGTGACCCTCCGTGGTCCAGCCCTCGAAGGCATCGACCTTGATGCAGATGACATAGGTTGATCGCGCGGCCCTGGCGCGGCCAAAGGCCGTCTTCAGTTCGTCGATCGAACGGACATCCTCGGCGCCTGCCCCCATGGCCCGGGCATGGGCTGCGAAATCGACGGCAAAGGGCTCGCCTTCGATGTTGCAGTCGGCGATCAGATTGTTGAACGGAGCATTGCCCGTATTGATCTGCAGCTTGTTGATCACCGCGAAGCCACCATTGTCACAAACGATGATGATGAGTTTCCGGCCGCTCAGCACGGAGGAGTAGATGTCGGAGTTCATCATCAGATAGGACCCGTCACCGGTGAAGACGATGGTCTCACGCTCCGGTTCGGTTTCCATCTGGGCGATGCGCGCACCCCAGCCACCGGCGATCTCGTAACCCATGCAGGAATAGCCGAATTCCACGTCGACAGTCCCCAAGGACAGCGTGCGCCAGTTGGCGGTCACTTCAGCGGGAAGCCCACCCGCCGCAGCCACGACGCGGTCTCGTGGATGGCAGAGCGCATTGATGGCGCCAATCACCTGTGCGTAGGAAACCGGGCGATTTCCGCCGGACGCCATGTTCGGGCTGGTGTTTTGATCGACGTAGCGGTCCCAGTCGCGGCGTTCCGCATCGGCACGTGCCGCCCAACCGGCGGAACTCACGAAACTCCCCAAGGCCTCGGAGAGATTGTTCAGCGACAGCAAGGCATCCCCGACGACGGGGAGCGACATATGCTTGCACGCGTCGAAGCGCGCAGCATTGATGGCAATGATCCGGGCATCCTGATCGAAAACTGTCCAGGATCCAGTGGTGAAGTCCTGCAGCCGCGTGCCGACCGCGAGGATGCAGTCGGCAGCGCCCGCAAGGGCGTTGGCCGCGTTTGAGCCGGTGACGCCGATGGGGCCGATGTTCAGCGGGTGGCCATGCAGCATGTTCGCGCGGCCGGCGATGGTCTCCACCACGGGAATGGCGTGTTTCTCGGCGAATGTCCGCAGCGCGTCGGTTGCACCCGAATACTGCACGCCACCGCCGGCAATGATGACAGGACGACGGGATGCGGCCAGAACCCCGGCGGCCGCTCTCACCTCTCGCGGGTCGGGTGGCTGGCGGCGAATCTCGTGAATGCGCTCGGCGAAAAACGACTCCGGATAGTCGTAGCTCCACCCCTGGACGTCCTGCGGCAAACCCAGAAATACAGGCCCGCAATCAGCGGGATCGAGAAGCGTGTCGATGGCCTTCGGCAGCGACTGGATGATCTGCGCCGGGTGGGTGATCCGGTCCCAATAGCGCGTGACGCTCTTGAAAGCGTCGTTCACCGTCAGCGTCGGGTCACCGAAATGCTCAACCTGCTGCAGGACCGGATCAGGCAGGCGCGTCACATAGCTGTCGCCGCAAAGAAACAGGACCGGAAGGCGATTGGTGTGGGCGACCGCTGCCGCCGTCACCATGTTCGTGGTGCCCGGCCCCGCGGAGGCGGTTGCGAACATGAAACGCTTGCGCAGCTTTTGCTTGGCATAGGCGGCGGCCGCGAGTGCCATTGACTGCTCGTTCTGGCCGCGCCAGAGCGGAAGCGCGCCGCGATGCTCATGCAGTGCCTCTCCGAGGCAGATCACATTGCCGTGCCCGAAGATGGCAAAGCCCCCGCCGCACAGGCGCTGTTTCACCCCGTCAATCACGGTGAACTGATTGGCCAGGTGCCGCACAAGGGCCTGCGCCGTCGTCAACCTCATGCTGCAAGACTGCGGTGCCAAGGCCCTCTCCACCTGCTCTTGACGGGTCAGACTAGTTACTGTCTATTGTCTTTGCAAGCGCTTGCAATATTGGATGGGCTAGGTGTCGGGAATCGGGATCGGGATCGTCGGCGGCGGCTACATGGGCAAGGCCCATACGGTTGCAATGTCGGCCGTTGCCGCCGTGTTCGACACCGCGCTGAGACCCCGCCTCGAAATCATCTGCACCACGACGGCCGAAGGTGCCGCAGCCAAGGCGCGCCAGTTCGGATTTGCGCGGTCGACGGCGGACTGGCGAACGCTCGTGACGGACCCGAGGGTAGACGCGGTGGTGATCGCCAGTCCGCAGGACACGCACAAGGACATCGCGCTGGCTGCCTTCGCGGCGGGCAAGCATGTCTTTTGCGAGAAGCCGCTGGGGCTCGGAATCACCGATAGCCAATCCATGCTGGAGGCTGCGAGCCGGAGCGGCCTCGTGCACATGACGGGCTTCAACTACATACGCACGCCCGCCTCGCAACTCGCGCGCCGGATCATCGCCGACGGTGAGATCGGCAGGATCACGTGGTTCCGGGGCGAACATACGGAGGATTTTTGTGCTGATCCGCTGCAGCCCGCTTCGTGGCGGACCCGAGGCAGGTCAAACGGCAACATGGGTGATCTGGCCCCGCACATCATCAACGCCGCGCTCGCCCTGATGGGGCCGGTGAGCAGCGTCTGCGCCGATATCGAAACCGTGCACAGGACGAGACCCTCCGCCACCGGCCCCGAGGCGGTGACCAACGACGACGAGGGCCAGATCATGTGCCGCTTCGCCAGCGGCGCCATGGGGCATCTCTTCATCAGCCGCGTCGCGACGGGTCGCAAGATGGGCTATGCCTATGAGGTGTTCGGCACGGAGGGCGCCCTGCGCTTCGACCAGGAAGACCAAAACGCTCTCTGGCTTTACCGCACAAGCGACCCCCAGGGCCGGCAAGGCTTCACCAAGATCCTCACTGGCCCCGACCACCCTGATTACAAGGCCTTTTGCCTGGGCCCGGGACACGGCACGGGCTATCAGGACCAGATCATCATCGAGGCGCGCGATTTCCTCGAGGCAATTGCCGCCGGCACGCCCAAATGGCCGAGTTTCGAGGATGGGCACATGGTGAACCAGATCATCGAAGCGGCCTGGGTCTCGCATGAGCGGCGTGGCTGGGCGGACGTCGGCACGATTGACGGAGTGCGGGAGCCTTCATGAATATCAGAATTGGAAATGCCCCCTGTTCCTGGGGGGTTGAATTCGCGGACGACCCGCGCAATCCGGCATGGACGCGCGTGCTCGATGAGTGCCGCGACGCCGGATACAGCGGCATCGAACTTGGACCCATCGGCTTCATGCCGGAAGACCCCGGCATCCTCGGCCCGGCACTGGCGGAGCGCGGCCTCACTCTGATCGGCGGAGTGGTCTTCCGGCCGTTCCACGATCCCGCGAGGTGGGACGACGTCAAGGATGCAGCGGTTCGCACATGCCGGGCGCTGGCGGCACACGGCGCGCGCCACCTCGTGCTCATCGATTCGATCTCTCCCCGCCGGGCACCGACCGCCGGGCGGCCAGGCGAAGCCGAGCAGATGGACAAGGCCGAGTGGGACTCCTTCGCGGGCCGCTTCCGTGACATCGCACGCATGGGGACGGAGGAGTATGGCCTCACCGTCTCCGTCCACCCGCATGCCGCCGGCTTCATCGACTTCGAGGCGGAGGTCGAGCGCCTGCTCGCGGACATCGACCCATCCATCCTGAAGATCTGCCTCGACACGGGGCACTCGCATTATGCCGGTTTCGACCCCGTAGCCTTCATGACGCGGCACATGGCGCGCATCGCCTACGTTCACTTCAAGGACGTCGATCCTGCCGTGAAGGCGGATGTCGTCTCCAGGCGCACTGGCTTCTACGATGCCTGCGGACAGGGCATCTTCTGCAATCTCGGCAAGGGCCTCACCGATTTTCAGGCGGTGCGGCGGCTTCTCCTCGAGTCCGGCTATGAGGGCTGGTGCACGGTGGAGCAGGATTGCGATCCGGCCGGGCCGACATCGCCCGTCGAGGATGCTGCCGCCAACCGCGCCTATCTCCGCTCCATCGGCTTCAACTGACAGGATTTGCCATGGCACGACTGAACTGGGGCATGATCGGCGGCGGCGAGGGCAGCCAGATCGGACCCGTCCACCGGATCTGCGCGGCCCTCGACGGACAATACGCCATGGTGGCAGGCGCTCTAGATGCCGATCCCGCCAAGGGAATTGCCTTTGCGCAGCGGCTGGGCGTGGCGCCGGACCGCGCCTACGGGGACTGGCGCGAGATGCTGGCGCGCGAGAAGGACAGGCCCGACCGCCTCGACCTCGTGACGGTGGCCACCCCCAACGCAACGCACTACGCCATCACCAAGGCCTTTCTGGAGGCGGGCATCAACGTGCTGTGCGAGAAGCCCATGACCGTCACCGTCGATGAGGCGGAGGACATCGTGGCCACGGCGGCGCGGTCAGGCACCGTCTGCGCCGTCAATTACGGCTATACGGGCTACGCGCTCGTCCGCCACATGCGGGCGATGGTGGCGCGCGGCGACCTCGGCAGGATCAGGCTGATCGTCGTCGAATTCTCGCACGGCTTCCACGCCGACGCGGCCGATGCCGACAATCCCCGCATGCGCTGGCGCTACGACCCCGCGCAGGCCGGAATTTCCGGCCAGTTCGCGGATTGCGGCATTCATGCATTGCACATGGCAAGCTATGTGTCGGGACAGAATGCGCAGGAACTGGCCGCGGACTTCGTCTCGGCGGTTCCGGGCCGTTCACTCGAGGATGACGCGATGGTCAATGTGCGGATGGACGGCGGCACGCGGGTTCGGCTGTGGACCAGCTCCGTCGCTGTCGGCAGCTTCCATGGCCTGAACATTCGCGTCTTCGGTGAAAAAGGCGGCCTGCGCTGGGCCCAACAGTGGCCGGACCAGCTCCATTGGACGCCGTTGAACGGCAGAACGGAAGTGATCGAGCGTGGGACCGGCGATCTCTCGGCTGAGGCCAGCCGCGCTACGCGGATCGCCACCGGTCATTCCGAGGGCATGCTGGTGGCCTTCGCGAACATCTATGCCGACCTCGCAGAAGTGATCTATGCGAAACGCGAGGGCCGCTCACCCGATCCGATTGCCTGCCATTTCCCGACAGCGTCCGACGGCCTCCGATCGATTGCCGCCATTCGCGCGGCAGTGGCATCCAGTTCACGCGCAGGGGAATGGGTCGACGCACGCCCGCCATCGCTGTTGCACCAAGAGGGACAGCTACTTGAGAGTTCATGACGGCTTGCCTGACTGGTAACCGAATGCGCTTACGCGTTGATCATGGCAGAGCAACGGGCCGCTAAAGCATCTAGGCCCCGGATATTGTGCTGTCGCGCAAACCCTGTGATGCCCACATCACATCCATCTTCGCTTCAATTGCGGCAATCGACCTCTGAGACAGAT
>VFQT010000340.1_pt1 | contig 70167 bp, 55 predicted proteins | sample 3512381 | NCBI WGS metagenome assembly VFQT01 (sample SAMN10412376, study PRJNA504923) | tailings metagenome | isolation source: Relicate 2 Philex TSF3 active mining site | place: Philippines: Tuba, Benguet | collected 2017-08-29
AATTTGGTCAAATTTTCCGCATGTTAATTATCGTTGTACCTTTGTAAGGTGAATCAATCGTTTGAGAATACCGCAGAATTTGCGGCGCAACTAGATCAGAAAGACAGCCTTTCACAATTCAGAGAGCAATTTCATTTCCCAAAAAATGAAAACGGAGAAACCCAGATTTATCTCTGTGGTAATTCGCTTGGTTTACAACCCAAAAGTGCGAAACAAGCCCTAATGAATGAACTCGAAGACTGGGCCAAATGGGGAGTTGAAGGCCATTTTCACGGTCGCAAACCCTGGTTTCACTACCACAAATTTCTCACCGATTACACCGCTGAAATTGCCGGTGCCAAACCCCATGAAGTGGTGGTGATGAATCATCTTACCGTCAATCTGCATTTGTTGATGTACAGCTTTTATCGCCCAACATTTACAACGTCTGCTTCCGGAGAAAAAATCCCCCAACGCTACAAAATCATCATGGAAGCTGGGGCTTTTCCATCCGATATGTACGCCGTTCAGAGTCAAGTGGAAGGTCACGGTCTCCAGTACGACGATGCGGTGATTGAATTATCGCCAAGAAATGGGGAATTCACCCTGCGCACTGAAGATATTTTGAGCGCCATCGCTGAGGCTGGTGATCAATTGGCACTGTCTTTCTTCTCTGGCGTTCAGTATTATACCGGACAACTTTTCAATATTCCTGCCATCACCACAGCGGCCCATGCTGTGGGTGCGTTGGCTGGATTTGACCTGGCCCATACCGCAGGAAACATCGACTTACAACTGCACGATTGGGACGTTGATTTTGCTGCATGGTGCTCCTACAAGTATCTCAACAGTGGCCCAGGTAATGTTTCCGGCGTATACATCCACGAGCGTCATGGATTGAATCCTGAAACCAAAAGGATGTCGGGCTGGTGGGGACACAAAGAAGATGTCCGCTTCCTCATGAAACGGGGCTATATCCCCGAGCCCGGCGCAGCCGGTTGGCAAATGAGCAATGCTCCAGTGTTTGGCATGGCCGTTCATTTGGCCAGTTTGGAACTCTTCCATGAGGCTACCATGAGTCGACTACGTGAAAAAAGCCGTTCCCTTACCAGCTACCTGGAATTTGTACTTACACAAGCCAAACTCAGCAACCCGGTCCTTCAGTTTACTATCATTACTCCGGCCAACCCCGATGAAAGGGGCGCTCAGCTCAGCTTGCTCACCGATGACAAAGGAAAAGCCTTGTTCGACTACTTGTTTGCCAAAAACATCATCGCCGATTGGCGCGAACCCAACGTCATTCGCGTGGCACCCGCACCGATGTACAACAGCTACAGCGATGTGTTTGCAGTTGGAAAAGCGTTCATGGAATTTCCGGGTTAACCCAAATTATCCCTGGAATCGTTTGTCCTTAAACGATTCCCAATGCACGCTGTTGTCTACGCCCAAGACTTTTCGAATTTTAGACCGCACGTTGTGAATGTATTGGGGTGACACACCCACAATGGCAGCAATGTCCTTGGACTTGTAACCATCCACACTCAATATGAAGATGCGTTTTTCTGTCAGATTCATCGCCTTCAACTGAGGATACTGTTCCAAAATATCACCCTGTTCCTTCAACTTTGAATCAGCGATCTGAGGTCGGGATGTCGTTTCTACCCGCCCCAACGCTTCCAATTCCTTCCTCAAAGTCTCTATTTCAGGAGAGTTGCTGGTATTCAACACCTTTAACTTCTTACTCAATTCCAAACTCTTCTCCATCACCAGCTCGCTCAACCCAATAATTCGCGCATTCAATTCCTTTTCCTTCTGAAGAAACTCTTTTTCCTCAACCTGAACATGCAATTGCATCTGTGCCCAATCCAACTCCTTCTTTTTAGCCGTTTGCCGGGCCCATAAAAACAAAACCAACAAGAACAATGTCAATACTACTGATCCATAGGTTCCAGCCAAGTACCCATTGATTTTCTTCTGTTGTAGCATCTCTTTTTCAAAAGCAAACTGCTTTGTCTTCATGCTCTCAAAATCCTTTTTCGCAGTGAAATCAGCCCGCTTCACGGAATCATCCAATAAATGATATTTGTCCTTGTAATCGTTGGAAACCTGAAGAACCTCATACGCCTCCGCCATCATTTTGGGGGTTTTACTATAGAGGGTTGATATCAACTTATAGTGATTCGAAGATGCCATGGGATTCTCCTCGAATTGCTCCACGGAGCGATTCTTCCAAGCCTCCAAACTGTCTGCCTGAAGCAATCCATCCTCTGCGTTGATCGATGCCAATAAATAAGGTTCAAGCCGCGTTACTGCACCAAAATAATCGCCCATTACCCAATCCATATGACGTTCCAATATCGACCCAACCAATTTTTCAGATTTCTCGCTGGCATATTTCAACTTATTGGCCAAATGATGAATCCGTAGATTGCTTAATACCGATGAATCGGGCAATTGTGAAAATAATGCCTCGGTTTCATCGAACCTACCCAAATGCAAATTCAATTCAATGCGATTAATTAGCACCAACTGACGTGAATACCGATCTCGAGCCCCAGCCAACAAGTCCTCGTTCTTTTTCCAAAACACCTCCGCCTCCTGGTAATTTCCCTCTACGATTTTTACCGACAAAATATTGCCAATTAACTCGGCCGGCGCACCTCTTCCTGAAGGATAGGTTGAATACACCTCCAGAAAATACTTGGATGCCGCACCATACAACGACTCATTGAAACAAATCGAACCCAGTTTATTCAAGAAAAATCTGCGCTTGGCCACATCCCGATGCCGAATCGCTTCTTCTAATCCCTTGTTTAAATAGGTTTTAGACATTTTCAAATCACTCCTACGCAAGTGATACATCGCAATCAATTCGAAATAACTGCATCGATTGTTACCCAAAGGCATAATCTTCTCCGCCTCCTGAATGTAATAAACCACCGAGTCCATCTGTCCTTCCGATAATGCAACCAACCCCCTTCCTACAAACAAACTGGCAATTCCGTATTCCGTGTTGTCACGACCCACGCGATCATTCAGATAGGATAACAACTTCTCATAATATTCTCTCTGACCGTCATAATATTGAGCGGCCTTGTCATATCCCACAGATTCATACTTTCCAGAGGGCAATTTGTCTAACAAGGAAATAACAGAATCTACTTCAATGGCACTCTCAATTTCATCGCGGTAATAATCTTGATCAGACCCCGACAACCAATAGAAAATCAATAATATAGAAGCTGAAACAACCCCCAAAATGATCCATTTGTATTGATTGATTAACCTTTTTAAATACCCCATAAAAACTACTACAAAAGTAACATTCTTTTTAACGCATTATTGCAATGTAAACGGAAAATTATTAGAAAATATGACTCCTTTTGTCGAATTAAACCAATTTAACAATTCTAACAATTCGTTGTGAATTGATTTCAACGGCCAATTCCATCGATTCCGCCTCCAATCCCCCCGTCAATGTGGGTCCCCAAAACTAAAAACCCCAAACAGTGTTTCTCATTCACCGAGCTACAGTAAGATGGCAGACTGACATTTATGGGGATTGCTGTCCGACAATTTAGCAGATACATCCAATTATTCTGCCGAATCGGCGTAATTGATGGCAATTCAATCCCTAAAATTGTAGTTTTGAATTTTATTTAATTCTTGGCTTAACCTTTGTTTACACAACCACAACATGGAAAACAATCAACCCAATCCCGAAAATAAAAAGCCGGGAGGATTTCGCTTTAACCCCTACTGGATTTACGGCGCGCTGTTCCTGATACTCATGGCGATGCTGTTCTTGCCCAAGAACACAGGACAAAGCACAAACTGGAAAGAAACCCGAGAAATGATTCTTCAGGGTGACGTGAAGAAAATTGTGGTTGTAAACGATCGCTTCATTGAGGTTTACCTCACACAAGAAGCCGTTCAGCAGAAACGATACAAAGGCGTTAGAAAACGTCAAGACTATTTGGGCGCAACAGAACCCAACTACAGCTTTGAAATTGAGAAAGGATACTTGAACAATGAGATTCAAGATCTTAAAAACACCCTCAAGGAAAAAAATCTCGACCCCAACGGACTCGTGCTTCAGTACGAAACCCAGAGCGACTTGTTTGGTGAGCTGTTCCAGTGGATTTTCTTCATTGGTATTTTCCTCATTTTCTATAACCTCATGTTCCGTCGAATGGGTGGTGGCGGCGGCGCCGGCGGTGGCGCTAGTATCTTCAACATTGGAAGATCCAAAGCCCAACTGTTCGATAAAGACACCAAAGTCAACAAAACCTTCAAAGACGTTGCTGGCCTGCAAGAAGCCAAACTTGAAGTGATGGAAATTGTAGATTTTCTACAAAATCCCAAGAAATACACCAACTTGGGCGGTAAAATTCCCAAAGGCGTTCTTTTGGTTGGCCCTCCAGGTACGGGTAAAACGTTGTTGGCCAAAGCGGTTGCCGGTGAGGCTGGCGTTCCTTTCTTCTCTTTATCAGGTTCTGATTTCGTAGAAATGTTTGTGGGTGTTGGCGCAAGTCGCGTTAGAGACCTTTTCAAACAAGCCAAGGAAAAGGCACCCTGTATCATATTTATCGATGAGATTGACGCCATTGGTAGAGCCCGAGGTAAAAACTTGATGCAAGGCTCCAACGATGAGCGCGAGAACACCCTGAACCAATTGCTGGCCGAAATGGATGGATTTGGAACCGATAGTGGTGTCATCATCATGGCCGCTACAAACCGTCCTGACATTCTGGACAGTGCATTGATGCGACCTGGACGCTTCGATCGACAGATCACCGTGGACAGACCGGATTTACAAGGTCGTGAAGAAATTTTCAAAGTACACCTGGGCCCGTTAACCAAATTGTCTTCGGACGTAGATGCGCACAAATTGGCCCTACAAACACCTGGATTTGCCGGAGCGGAAATTGCCAACGTATGTAACGAAGCCGCACTGATTGCTGCCCGTCACAACAAAGAGGCGGTTGACATGCAGGATTTCCAAGATGCCATTGACCGTGTGATCGGTGGATTGGAAAAGAAAAACAAAATCATCAGTCCTGAAGAAAAAGCCATCGTTGCCTATCATGAAGCAGGTCACGCCATCGCCGGGTGGTATTTGCCTCACGCAGACCCCTTGTTGAAGGTATCCATTGTGCCTCGTGGTGTTGCTGCTCTCGGTTATGCTCAGTACCTGCCGAAAGAGCAATATCTCTATCGCACAGAGCAGTTGATGGACAGTATGTGTATGACCTTGGGAGGTAGAATTGCAGAAGATATTTTCTTCGGTAAGATTTCAACCGGTGCCCAAAATGACTTGGAAAGAATCACAAAACTCGCCTACAGTATGATTACCATCTACGGTATGAACGAAAAAGTAGGTCATGTGAGTTTCCACGATCCTCAAGGTGAATACGGTTACCAAAGGCCCTATTCTGAGAAAACAGCCGAACTCATCGACCAAGAGGTTCGGGCATTGATTCAAAAAGCCTACGACATCACAAAAGCTTTGCTTACAGAGAAAAAAGATGATCTAGAGAAAGTGGCCAAAGCTCTGCTGGAAAAAGAAATTCTGTTCAAAGCCGACTTAGAAAACCTGATTGGCCGCAGACCCTTTGACCCCGTTGAAGAAACTGTAAATACCGAAGAATCAACACCCGATGCAGAAGTATCCCTGCCATCTGATGAAACCACAGAAGCCGGGTCAATTCAGCCCACAGAAGCCAATACAACTGGCAGCATTGAAGCAGACAACATCGCTTCAGAGGAAACAACCTCAGAAGACAAACCCGAATAATTAATTCGATAATAGTTGTTGGAGTTGAATGAGATTGAAATACATCCCTTTCTTCTCCAACAATTCGTTGTGAGTACCAGACTCCACCAACTTCCCTTTATCCATCACAACAATTAAATCGGCGTGCACTACAGTCGATAGTCGATGCGCAATAATGATGCTCGTTCTATCCTTCATCAACAGCTCTAACGCCTGTTGAACGGCCTTTTCGCTCTTGCTATCCAAAGCGGATGTGGCTTCATCTAAAATTAAAATTTCCGGATCCTTGAGCAATGCCCTGGCAATCGCCAAACGCTGTTTTTGTCCTCCGCTTAATTTGCCCCCTCTTTCTCCAATTTCAGAATCGTAACCCCTCTCCATTTCCATGATAAACTCGTGCGCGTTGGCCGCCTTGGCCGCCGCAATCACCTCCTCTAAGGGCCTATCCGGACGTCCCAAAGCAATATTATTTCTTACCGATTCATTGAAAAGAATACTCTCTTGGTTCACAATGCCGATAAGTTGTCTTAAAGACTCTTGATGAAAATTACGGATATCAACGCCATCCAAACAAATACTACCCTGACTCACATCATAAAACCGGGCCACCAAATCCGTGAGTGTGGTTTTACCGGCTCCCGATGGACCTACCAAGGCAATGGTCTGTCCCTTTCGGATCGTTAAATTAAACTGCTCAATAACAGGACTGCCATCCAAATAAGAAAATCCCACATCATTCAGCGTTAAAGACTGTTTAAATACCACCGACTTGGGTTCAACAGGGTCTTCAACCATCACGGGCGCAGTGACTAACTCTTGAATCCGATCCAAACTCGCCATGCCCTTTTGGGCAGCATATAGAGCATTTGAAAACGCTTTGAAGGGTGGTATCAATTGTGAAAAAATGGCGAAATAGGTCAGGAAGAATTCTGGGTCCAATTCATGACGAAAAACCATACTTCCGCCCAACCACAACAACAGCGCACTTACACCAATACCAATGGTCTCGCTCATGGGCGATGATAGGTCATACCTACGTTGAACCCCAATGTTGTTTTTGGTGTACTGCTCATCCTGATCGTTGTATTTCTTCGCAAAAAAGGCGGAGGCATTGAATGCCTTGATGATCCTGATGCCTCCCAAAGTTTCTTCGTAGGCACTCATTACCCGACCCAATAATTCCTGATTCTTCGCACTGCGTTTTCTCAGCGATCGTCCAATGACCCCGATAATCAGGGCCGTAATTGGTAAAAACAACAAAATATAGAGCGTGAGCTTGGCCGATAAAACCACCAACGCAACCAGGAATAGGATAATATTCAAAGGTTGGAAATATAACGCCTCCAATGAGACCATCAACGCAAATTCAATTTCTTTGATGTCGTTGCTCATGCGCGACATCAAATCCCCTTTTCTTTCATTGTTGAAATAGGCAATGGGTAAATCCAAACACTTTTGATACACCCCTTGACGAATCTCTTGAATACTTCGGTTTCGGATCAACACCATAAAGTTCATGGCCAAAAAGCGAAATCCATTTTTTAATATCGTTACGCAAACCAGCGCGATACACAAATAAGCCAATGCCGTAAAGGGCTCTCCTTTCGCCAATGCACCAAACCAAGAAATAAACGCCTGATATTGTTGGCTAAACCATTCACCAACACCATAATTGCTACTGCTCAGTGCCGGAGTATTTGCGCCATCTTTTGAAAACAAAAAACGCAGTACCGGCATGATCATCATCAGGGTCACCAATTGGAAAACCACATACAGCAGGTTAAACAAAAAATTGAGTACAATCAATCTTTTGTGGTTACCCGCATAGCGCAAAAATTTTAATACTGCTTTCAAATTGAGGCGAAATTAACGAAATGAATACATCAGTAACGAAAAAAGGGGGCTCGGCCCCCTTTTTTCGTTACTGATTTTCAGATTTTATTGAAAACTCAAGAAATCGCTGTACATCTCGCCAGACGCCGTAACAATCTGTACTCGATACAATCCAGCCACTACATTCAATTCCATGGTCAAGGCTGTGGACTTCATCATGTCGTTGATAGCAACTTCTTTTACCAACTGACCTCCCATAGTATAAACCTTAACGGATTTCATCGACTCAACACTCTGAATGTTCACCATGCCCTGGGTAGGGTTGGGGTACATTTTGATTGAACCCGCAGCGAATTTCTTCACTACACTGGCTTCATTATCCTTGATTTTCAGTGTCAACAATGAGTCTTTACCAATGAAACATGGACCTTGAGCATTGCGGATCGCAAAAATCAAAATCTTGTCGCCATCCGGATCTCCATCATCAGAGATATTGGCACGGATAAAGAAGCTACTTACGTTCTTCAACACATTGATTTTACGGGTAGCAAAATCATAATCCGTTGGAGATACCGCTGTGCCTCCGGCAATCGCTACGTCAAAAGAGAAATTCTCATCTGCAGGAATCACTGAAAAATCCATACGGAAAGAATCGGCGGGTTCAAAGATTGAATCCTTCACCTTGGTAAAGTTCACCGTAGGCAAAGTTGATGCTTTGAAATCGCTGATGGAACGGGGCGACAATACATAGCGTGTCAAATACGGTGAGCTGTTATCAAACTGAGCACCGATACCCGTTACATCAAAGTAACCCACTGGCGCTGTAGAACCATCCACATCCGTTTCCGCGTCAATGTTCAATGTATCTACTCTGCCTGAAGTATTCATTACACGCACATATTTGAATGCATTGGCCGCCAAAGCTGTAGAAGGCCATTCTGTAGGATCTACCATCTTCACACGGCGCATTTGAACCAACACAGACTCCGTGGTTTCATCAACACCACTTACCACCTTCGCCTTTTTCAACGGCTGACCAGTAGCGATTTTGATGATCGTATCCAACTTATCCATCTGCACAGTTCCCTGGAATTGACTCACTGAACCTTGCAACATGATGCTATCGCCCTCCTTCACTGTGTAACCAAAAGTTTTAGGGTTGCTAAACACACCCATACCGCCAGTTCCATCCATGATGGTGAAGCCTAAACCAGCCGCACGCATGTTCACACCATGAACAGTGCCAAATACGCGACAACGAACGTTCAAACTATCCGCGGTTTTGTTGGCGTTGGTTTGTTTGTTGATGGTTCCAATGGGATAGATTGGCAAATCGTCATTCAACAAAGTCACGATCAATGTATCTTTTCCCTTGGTGATTTTTGAATTTGACAATACGCCCAATCCGAAATAAACCTTCTTGGTTAACTCGAATAATTTGTCGTCATAGAAAGGCACATTGACAACAATGGTGTCAGGCGTACCCGTGGTAATATTGATGATTTTTGATGTAGGGTTGAACTTGAAATCAACCCCTTCAGTGGCTGTACTCTGTGCTGTGTAACAACGCAAAGTGAAATCCGCATCGGCATCAGAGCGAGAAGCCACACGAATCTTCACCGCGAGGTTACCAATGTTTTCTGTGATTGTCAAACGACCATCAATAAATTCCACTGTGGCAGGACCATCGTTGTCCGTCATCACCAGCGTAATGATTGAATCTTTAATGTACGCATTTCCAGTAATTTGACGCAATACCAACGTTACCGTATCATTCTGATCGATGGTGAATTCATCATTCACCTTGGCAAAAATCATGATAGAATCGGCCTTTGTAGTTGAACCCAAATTAAAGGTTGAATCGTTACCAGATTTACCCAATTGGAACTCAGATGGGATGTAAGTACTGTCGCCTTTGCTCTTAACCAACAACATCATTTTCGAAGCTGTCGATACAGGCTTATCCATTTTCAAGGCCACACCGATTTTACCCGCATTTTCTTTTACAACTACCAATGTTTTTGGAACCAAAACGTTGGCAATGTCATTGTCGGCCACCGTGACTGTATGGGCTTTTTCCGTACCAATCACACAGTTACTGGCTTGGTCGATACCCAGAACGATGGTTTCAGGTCCTTCCGCGGCATTGTCATCATTGATGGTAATAACGGAAGTATCCGAAATCGCTGCACCAGAACCTTTGAAGGTGATGGTACGTTCAGTTACAGTATAATCGTTTCCAGCACCTTTGGTTGCTGTACCTCCAGCTACGTAAAATCTGACTGTTTGATCTTTTTCATCACTGTACTTTCTGGTTACATACACATTGTAAGTGCCAATGTCTTCTTTGGTTGAAGACGTTCTTGTCCAAAACTCCACCAAAGTTGGAACCAAGGCAGCATGATCGTTATCCAAATAGATGTGTCCGCCTGCACCACCGGCGGCATTCACAGTGTTTTTCTTTGAAGGGCCCCAAACACCATCAGCGTCGTTGTTTCCATAAATCACGAATCCAGTAGACAAACTCAGGTTTTCTACACGCTTCAAACCGCCCGACAAATTATTCGGAATAAAGGCAGACCAAGCTCCGGTTACACCTATCACCTTGTTTTTCACAACTGTGGGTGTGTAGGTCTTCCAACCCGCACTTACAGCAGCATTTTCAACCATTCCAATTGATAAGGGACGCGTTCCGCCTGAGTTGGTAACGTCATACAAAGCCACAAATGATTTTGCAGCCGCTTGAGAACTTCCCCAAACAACGGTTGCATTTGAAGACCCTGTACCGTAATCCATGAACGTGATTCCGTCTGAACAGTACCCAATCAATGTATCATTGGTGGTCAAACCCAAGGCCAAAAACAAAGGATAGATTGTTTTTCCAGCCGCAAAACGAGTGTTGGAGGTGTTAATCAAACCAAACCATCCCTCGTATTCACCCATCATATTTGTCTCAAACGTATCGTTCTTACCAGAGGTAGTCAACGATTGTGAAGAGATGTATTTGAAAGTGCCGTTTGTATTAAAGGTAATCATGTTACCTGCACCCGCTGTAGAAAACGAACGCGTTTTCAAATCGGTGGTGTCAGACCCCTTGGTGATGTACTTGTACTTTTCGTTGGGTTTCAAGCCATTGATCCGAACACGGAAAATAATGGGCGTTCTTGTAGTGTCCCCCGTAGAGGCTTTGGTTGCACCCGCATACTTCGGAACCAAAATAGCTCCAATTTGTGTGGATGTTACCTGTGCCTTCGCTTGACCCAGCATCACAACACCCAAAAGCAGTAGTATTTTCTTCATTTTATTGGTTTTTTAACAAATTTACACAATTTCACGACCATTCAAAAATTAGGTCAGACAGTAAAGGCCAAACTCAACACGGCAGCGCGCTCAACCCCCACTGAATACAAAGACCGCAAACACCGCTCCGCCGTTGCACCTGTGGTAAACACATCATCCACCAAAGCCACCTGTTTAAGACCTTGAGCTGCGGCTGTTACGTCGAAATGATGCTGCGTTTGATACCATCTTTCTATCCGATTTTTTTTGGTTTGAGACACTGTGGCGTTGCGCTTTATTAGTGCATTTTCAATCAAATCAATACCCAAACTTTCCGATATTCCCTGCGCTATCAATTTGGCGGGATTATAGCCTCTTTTTAATTCTTTTTTTGGATGCATCGGCACCGGAATCAACCCTTCACAGTGCAAATGAAACCCCTGCTTGTGCAATTCCTCACCCATCAGAATTCCAAATCTTTTGGCCATTATCACTCCTCCGTCATATTTTAATGATTTCAAAATGTGAGAGGTCATGGTTTGCGATTGATAATTCAACAAATAATAACCTCCCCAAATAGGTACACGTCCCCAAAGTGATTTTGCCACGGGGTTTTGATGTCCAAATGAATGAACTGAAAATGGCAATTGCGCGTAACAGACCCAACAAACCTCCATTTCCGACCTCAACAACAGATCACCGCAGCAAACACAAACCCTAGGAAACGCAAAATCCATCCAATCATGGGCAGCATTTCCCATCCATAGTTTAAGTCGTTTATTCACAACCATCCCATCGAAACACATGATTGTAGAAATACACCCACCAATTTGGCAAAAAACGCAGAACTTTGTACAATGGCAGGACCCCATCAACAAGACCGCGACATACCCAAAGCCAAACTATCTGTTCAAGCTTTTAAAAATTCATTGCGCTTGTTTCGATATATGTCGGGCAAAAACCGCGCGTGGTTCCTCTTAGGCACCGTATTTTTGGCCATCTCCGCCGGTGCTTCTTTGATGTTTCCAAAATTGCTTGGTGAACTCATGGACGGTGCGTTTGTCTACAACAATCACGGCATCTCCAAAGCACCCAATACCGAAGCACTTGAAAAGGTGGCCGTTTATTTTGTCTATCTTTTTATCGTCCAAGCCGTTTTCAGTTTTGCCAGAATTGCCATCTACGTTCGCGTCACCGAAGACATGACTTACGGACTTAGAACAGACCTTTTTAAAAGTGTGATTGGTCAGAACATGACCTTCCACTCCCAGCACCGCGTGGGTGAACTACTCAGCCGCTTTTCAGCCGACATCGCCCAAATTCAAGACGCCTTTACCACCAACCTCGCCATGTTTTTACGACAAATCTTGGTTTTAATTGGTGGTGTGGTGGTTCTGTTTATCACCTCAACAAAATTGGCCGTTTTAATGCTCGCCACACTACCGGCCATCATCGTTGTTGCGCTGGTTTTTGGCCGATTTTTACGTAAAAAATCCAAAGAATTACAAGATACCACTGCCGCAAACAATGTCATCGTTGAAGAATCGCTGTCTGGAATATTATCCGTAAAATCCTTTACCAACGAACAATTTGAAAGTGAACGTTACGGCCAAAGTGCCTGGCAACTAAAAAGAGATTCCATACTCCGTGGCTACTGGCGTGGAGCGTTTAGTTCTTTTATCATTATCTGTATGTTTGGTGCCATCGTTTGGCTCATCTATCAGGGCCTTGGTTTGGTACAATCGGGAGAAATGGGTGTGGGAGAATTGTTCAATTTCATGATGCTTACAGCGTTTGTAGGTAGCAGCATCGGCGGCATGGCGGAACAGTTTGTACAAATTCAAAAAACGCTGGGATCTACAGAACGCGTGCTCGAACTTATTGATACGCCCACCGAACTGAACACCCCCCAGTCAAAAACCCAACAAAAACCCCAGTGGGAATCGCCCATCATTTTTAACGAAGTCTCTTTTGCCTATCCCTCCCGCCCCGAGTTTCCCGTTTTTAATAACCTCAATCTTACTGTAAATCCCGGCGAAGTACTCGCCTTGGTGGGCCCCTCCGGTTCGGGTAAATCAACCCTCGCCAGTTTACTTTACCAGTTTTACCAGCCTACGGCCGGACAAATTAGCCTCAACAACACACCCATTAATGCGTTTGATTTGGAGGCTTACCGACAAGGATTCGCCTTGGTTCCGCAAGAAGTACTCTTGTTTGGTGGCAGCATTTACGATAACATACGCTACGGAAAACCCGATGCCACAGAAGCAGAAATTGAGGCGGCCGCACGCAGCGCCAATGCCGCGGATTTCATCGAAGCCTTTCCTGAAAAATATCAAACCAAAGTTGGTGATCGGGGAATGCGACTTTCGGGCGGACAAAAACAGCGCATCGCCATTGCCAGGGCCATTTTAAGAGACCCCAAAATTCTTATCCTAGACGAAGCCACAAGCGCGCTGGATTCAGAGAGTGAGTTGGCTGTTCAGAAAGCCCTTCAAAACCTGATGAATAACCGTACTTCCATCGTCATTGCCCATCGTTTGAGTACCATCAGACATGCCCATACCATCGCATTGATCAAACATGGAGAAATTGTTGAACAAGGGAATCACGCTGCCCTCATGCAACTACCCAATGGACAATATCGCAAAATGGTAGAACAACAAATTGACCCTAGCGATTACTTCCAACAGTCTCATTTGTAACCATGCCTTTTCGCGCCCCTGTCACCCAAAAATCCAAAAAACGATGTCTTTTTACCAAGATATGGGTCGGTATTTTATGTATGACAATCGCGCTAACCAGTAGCCCTTTAAACGGACAGCCGCGCACAGGAACTGCCGGACAAGAAGATCCAAATTTGGCGCTTGCCCATGTCCTTTTTGAGAAAAATGAATTCGCCAAAGCCGCCGTATTGTTTGAAGACATCGTGGATGTAAACCCAAACGATGAATACACACAAAGAAGGTATATCCAATGCCTTGTCAAACTCGGCGAACAAGACAAAGCCGTAAAATGGATTAAAAAGAAAATTAAAAAATCAAACCAACCCCTTTTGTGGGTAATCCATGAGTGCTGGGTAAATACCACTTACACAGACGAAGCGGAGAAGGTAAAACACCTCGCCAGAGCAGATGAACTGCTCGAATTAATTATTGAGCAACTCAGTCCGCGAGCCTTGGAACAAATGGGCAATATGCATGTGTATGTTGCCAACCAATTTGAAAGTCTTGGCCTTCGTGATTATGCCATAAAAACCCTTGTATCTGCAGAAGAATTGCTGGGTGAAATTCCAGAAATATCCAACGAATTGGCCCTGCTCTACATGGAAACCGGGAATCGGGAAAAAGGACTTGAAAAGTATACCAACATGATGCTATCGGGATTGCACTTTGAAACCGTAAAACCCGTTTTCGAAAGCCATGTGACGGACAGTGCCGATTTTGTGATAATGCAACGATTGTTACTGAAAAAAATTCAAGAGTATCCCGAAGTAACCGCGCTATCAGAAGGACTCAAATGGACCTTCATTAAACAGGAAAACTGGAGCAGCGCCTTCCTTTACACCCGATCATTGGACAAACGCCTCAAAGAAAATGGCACCCGCGTTTACGAGCTCGGACTCCTTTGCCAGTCTAATAAACAGTTCACAATCGCCATTCAGTGCTTTGAGTATTGTCTCAGTTTGAAAGAATCTTGTTTCGATATTCCCGCCTGTCAGTCTGCCCTCATCGATGCCACCTACGAAAAAACGCTATCGAGCGATCCCAATGCAGAAACGCTGATCGCCCTGAGAAACAAAATGCGTGAATTTGAAAAAAATTACGGCCCACAAGAAGCTACCTTGAATAATGCGCTCAAGTTGGCCCAACTGCTGGTGCGCTATGATTCCATTTTCACTCAAGCCAATTCTACAAAAAATAACCAAACCACAGCCGCTGGCCTGGTTGCCGAAACCAACTACCAAGAGGCAGAATCCTTGCTCAGAAAATACCTCAATGAAGGCAGCTACTTGAAAAAATCTTCCCTCGCAAAAATTAAATTGGCCCTTGGGGATGTATTGGTAGCCGCGGGAGATGTTTGGACATCCGAATTGCTATTTGCGCAAGTAGAAAAGGACTTCAAAGAGGAAGAAACTGGACAATTTGCCAAATTCAAACGCGCAGAATTGAGTTTTTATCGCGGTGATTTCGATTGGGCGAGCATGCAATTGGATGTGCTTAAGAGTGCCACAACCCAACTCATCAGCAACGATGCGATGGAACTCGCCCTGGTCATCATCGACAATCTAGGCATTGATAGCAATTACCAAGCCCTCCAATGGTATGGTAAAGCGTTGTTGTTTGAAAAACAACACCAATATCAAAAGTCATGGAGCTACCTAGACAGTATCATGACCAACTACCCTGGTCATGCCTTGTCCGATGAGGTATTGTACGTAAAAGCGCGCATCAAAAAAGATCAAGGCCAATACAAAGAAGCCGCCGAACTACTTGAGACATTGTCACTGGCGTTCAATTTCGATATCCTTGCAGACAACGCCCTGTATCAATTGGGGATGCTATATGCCTATCAATTGAATAACCAAGAAAAAGCCATGGCTACTTTTGAAAAACTCATTGATAAATATGGCAGCTCCGTCTATTTGGTGGATGCGCGACGTGAATACAGAAAAATTCGCGGGTATTGAGTTAATTGCAGCATGAATTCCCTGCGGGTAAGAACCCTACCCATTCCTTTGGCTTTTACAGGACTTTGTGCTTTCCTCTTTGCACCGGCTGCTATCGGGCAAATCAACAATGATATTTTTAGCCTTACCCCCAAACACTTCTATCGGTTTGTTGGTCAAAAAGAAACGCGAAACGAGGTGCTAAAAACCACTCAGGATACCATCACCAACAAACCATTCGATAGCACGTATAACGAAGAAGTACTATCTCCAGAAATGCCAGAATTTGTGGAAGATAACCGGGGTATGAGGCCAACAAAATATCAGCCCCATTGGGGATTTCTTCACTACAACAAAGACAACGAATATTTGCAGCGCATCAACCCAGGCGAGACCTTTTTTGGCAATCAGTTGTGGGGGTACAGCACCATGAACTTGGGTCGCTCCGATGATTATCAAGAATCCATTTCCCTTTCCTTGGGCGGTTTGGTCAAATACGATTTTGGGGGATATGAATCGAAAATGCGCTTCAGCCCAATCATGCAAATCAAATTGCAAACCAAAAAAGGCACCTTGATTGCAGGCAACCTCATTTCTCAAACTCAACACAATTTGCCTGAGCCCATGATCAACTATGACTTGGCTTTCAAACGTCCGGTTGAATACGGAACGCAAGTGTTCAAACGCACCAAACATTGGGATACCGAAGCTTGGTTGGATTGGCGACAGTTGTTGGATACGCAGACTTTCCGACAAGAAATCATCTCCTTTGGCACCCGGATAGAGTATCAATTGTTTGAATCGCACAAGCATGCTGTAAACGCCAAAATGCAGGGGTATTTGATGTTGTTACACAGGGGAGGAGAGGGGTTTCGATATTTTTTACCCTTGATGAATCGCGGCACCTATTCCACCGGTTTTACGCTGTATTCTGATCGTAAAGAGGCCAAATATTGCAACATCCCCAAGTTTACACTCAATGCTTGGGCCTTCTATCAAAAGGACTTTTCACCAAAATTGTCTCAGCCCATGCGCGAAGGCACAGCGATGATGGTGAATCTCGGTATCCGCCTGAATCGCAATCAGCAACTCGTCTTCACCGGATATCAGGCCAACAAATTCACGACGCCCCTGGGTGCCCCCTTTTATCAATGTGTGAATGAGACCAATCCCATCTATTTCAATCCCGTTAGGAAAATCGTAGCCGCCCGCTTTATCCAGCGATTTCATATGGTTTCCCAGCGCTTCCAACTCGAAAGCAGACTAGAACCCATCTACGATTTAGATGACAAATATTTATTGTATTCTTTGGGCTTGTACCTCAAATACTCGATGTGATTTTTGCGCTTCTACAGGGTGTAAGCCAAGCCCCATTCCATATAGTCGGCCGAAGATAAATGGGCTTTTAACCGAGCGATAGCCTGCAACCTCGGATTGATGCGATAACTCAATCCAACGCCCTCGTAATAGGCCCTTTTGATGTCTTTCGGACGGTACAAGTAGAATCCTGCATCGGCCAAAATACCCCAGCGACCAAACTGCCACCGATGTCCTACAGTCAAGGCCACCTCGGTAAAATCATTCAACCCAATGGCATCGGAAGCTTCCCCAAACTTTGTGTAGGTATAGGATTTATCAAAAAAGACATTGACACCATAGCGCCAACTGTGACCGGGTCTTTCCGTAGCGTGTTCGCCCACATAATCCACCAAAACATTGGTGAACGTCGCCCGCTGATCCAGTTCGATTTGCCTGCGACCCATCCTAATACCAACGCTATGCGACCAAGGTTTAGGGTCAAATCCCATACAACGCTCATACGTAGAAGGATGTTTCCAACCCCGGCTTGGACATTCGCGCAAATCACTAATTTCTGTGCGATGAACCCCTACGCGTTGCTTGTCGTTGTATGGCCGAAAGTAACTATGCACCAAGGATTTCTTCAATCCCAAAGCCGCATATGGTATGTTTATCCCAAAATTAGGTTGACTCCAGTTGGCGTTGCTAAAATGCATCATGCCCAACTCAACATTGATTTTCCAAAGATGGCTAATGGTTTGCGTCTCGGGTGATTTTCTGCCTGGCCACGCAGCCAATTCCCAGTGGTGACCCAACTGCATCGTTCCATTCATCCGACTGCCAATCGCCACGTTTCGAGGATTATCGATGGCATCAAATTTTTGGGTTAAATAGCCCAAACCCATGCTAAACAGGAAGTAGCCATTGCGCCCAGATTGGGCCATCAGCATCGCGCCAGATCCAATGCCATACCCTGCAACATCACTGCCGAGGTCCATCACATTGAGGGTAAATCCATAGGTGAGTTTGTCACGAAACGACCCTTGTCCTTCTGGGGCTTTCATCGCTGCACGATAGCGAAAACTCAATCCTGTGACATGTTTGTACATGGCCATCATATCGTAATGATGCGGGACCAAAAATCCCCGAAATGGCTGTACAGACCACTCTTGACTTTGATTTACATACGGCGGATAGGCCAACTCGGCTAAGTCCAAGGTGGTGTCTTCCGTAGAGAGGGCATTGTTTAAAGTAATCGGGGAAACACTTGCTTCCGCCGCCAGGTTTAGCAGCAACAATGCCAACAAACCGAGCGACCTGCAATTCATCACTTACTTGTTTTATCGGTGGCGAGCACCATTCTGATACCCAAGCTAGCACCAACCTGCATCACGCCTACCATGTCTTGTACTTTGAGGTCTTTATCCAGACGCAACACCACGTTCAACAAACTTTTACCCTCATCAGAAACACCGGCTTTTTCCTTTTCTTCTGTGAGAATGTCATCCAAATCATCAAAAGCCACACGGTCTTGTTCAATGTAAATTCCCAATTCCTCGTTCTCAGTGCCTTTGTTTTCAATGCGCACTGTCAATGGCAAAGTTTTGGTTTCCATTTGGGTTGTGGTTGACGCCTTGGGCAACATGATGTTGATCACGTTGGGGTTGGCTAGGGTACTTGCAATCAAGAAAAACAACATCAAGAAAAACATGATGTCGTTCATAGACGAAGCTTCCACTTCGGCTTCTTCGCGTCTACGTCTGCCTACTCTCATGGCTCAACAGATTAGTGGTTAGACTTGTTAAGTACTTCCAAGAAACTCAAACTTTGCTCCTGAAGACGCTCGGCAAAACGATCCACTTTACGCACGAACAATTGATATCCAATAAAAGAGATGATACCCACCAACAGACCAGCAAAACTCGTTACCATTTTGATGTACAAACCTTCAGAGATACCGCCAATTTCCAACCCATTGGTTTGGGCGATGGTATAGAAAATGTTGATTACACCCCAAATTGTTCCCACGAATCCCAACATCGGTGCGATACGAGCGATCAAACTCAGATAACCCAAGTTCCCTTCCATGGCACTCAGTTCAACATTGGCTCGGGTTTCCATAGCGCTTTCAATCTCACGCATGTTGCTGCCCAAAAAATTCAATCCTGTTGCCATCACCTGGCCTTGGGCCGTATTGGTACGCTGACAATAAGCCAATGCTGCATCCGGACGATTTTCTTTCAAGTTGTCTTTGATAACACTCACCAAATTGTGGTCGATTTTGGTGCGTTGGTTGATGTAAATGAAGCGCTCAACAATGAAATAAATGGCGATCAACATACACAAAGCCAAGAAAATCATTACCACACCACCCTTGGTCATGATTTCCAATACGGGGGCAGATACGTGCTCAGTTGCTTTGGCAGCTGCGTTGGCAGCGGCAGAATCTTGCGGCACAGCCGCTTGAAGCAGGGTGAATGCTAGGGATAACATAGATTGCGAATTAAAGCGTTAAATCCAGAGTATAACGCCAAAAGGGCCCAAAAATTATCCCCAATACCCGAAGAACTACTTCAGGTTGGTTGCGCCACCACTCAAAACAAATTTGGTTACATCCCCACTTTCCTGATCAATCTTGCGTACCCGGCTTTTTTCAACCACAGTAGTTTCGCCCGATAGCGTGTAGCTGTAAGGCAAATACACCGCGCAGCAATGGGGCAAGCCCACAGAACTCATGTCTTCCTGCGTCAGGAATCCAATTTTGTAGACACCCTCTGAAATTTCTACCACCACGGGTTTGGTGAATTTCTTTTTCTCCCCAACAAAAGCCTCCGTCATGTCTTTGGTAGTACCAAAGATGAAATTCAACCCCGGCGCTTTTTCGATAATGCCTTCAAAAAATCCCATGATTTGTTGGGCGATTACGCCCTTGGTAAAAAACCCAATCACGGCAATTGCCAACAAACCCGATGTGCCATACAATAAAATTGCACCCACCGAAAGTTGGTCCAAATACAAATACCTACCGATGCCTTTGAGAAGCCATCCCAAAATACCCACCGTTATCGCCACGGGTAATACAACCAATAATCCCCGCAAGAAATAACTAATAAATAGTTGTCCCGGCGTCCTTAAACGCGACTTAATCAACTGATCGTAAGGTGTGAATTGCATTTTCGACATACAAAAGGTTCCTTTAAGATGCTTGAAAATTCATCAAATCCAGTCCGATGTCTGTTCGATTGAATTTGCCTTCGAACTGAATTTCTTTGGCCAAAGTATTTGATCTCAACAGCGCCGATGGAATGTCTTCACCCAATGAGGTCACCGCAATCACACGTCCGCCATTTGTAACGATGTTTTCTCCATCCTGCTTGGTTCCCGCTTGAAACAACCACTGATCTTCAGCCAATGTTTTTGGGAAAACAATGGTTTTGCCCTTCTCAATGTCGCCCGGGTATCCGCCAGACACCAAGAAAATGGTTGCCGCTGTGCGTGAATCCAAGGATACATCAATATCGCCCAAATTTCCAGATGCCATTGCCTCCAACAGATCCAACATGGGTGTTTTTAACCTTGGGAAAATGGCCTCAGTTTCGGGATCTCCCATTCTCACATTGTACTCAATCACAAAAGGATCCCCGTTTACATTCATCAATCCCACAAACAAAAACCCCTTATAAGGATGACCCTCTAACACAAGTCCATCATAGGTGGGTTTCATGATCCGGTCAACCACTTTTTGCATGAACACCTCATCCGCAAAAGGCACTGGAGAAATCGCGCCCATTCCTCCGGTGTTGGGACCTTCATCATTATCGAAAATACGCTTATAATCCTTGGCCGATGCAAGCACTTTCCAATCTTTGCCATCGCTGATCCCAAACACACTCAATTCAATGCCCTTCAAAAATTCCTCTATCACCACCACTTCCCCCGCTTTGCCGAATTTCGATCCATCGGTCATGGAACGCAGCGTTTCCATGGCCTCCTCAAAAGAAGAAGTGATAATCACACCTTTTCCCGCCGCCAGGCCATCGGCCTTCAATACATACGGCGGTTCCAATGTTTTCATAAAATCAGCGGCAGCATCCAATTGGTTCAACTGGAACGACTGATACCGTGCTGTTGGAATGCCATGACGACCCATGAACGCCTTTGAAAAATCTTTCGACCCCTCCAATTGTGCGCACCAATGACTTGGACCTGCCACTTTGATATCCAACCCATCCTCGATGGATTTTGACTCAATATAGTCGCTGATGCCGGCAACAAGTGGATCCTCATTGCCAGGTACCACCAAATTGATTTGATTATCCTTGCAGAAATTGTATACCGCGGAGACGTCCGTTGGACTCAAGCTTACATTCGTCCCAAATTGCGAAGTGCCCGCATTTCCAGGGGCTATAAACAAGTTTTTTAAACGCTCACTCTGCGCCATTTTCATGGCAAAAGCGTGCTCGCGACCTCCTGAACCTAATAGCAATACATTCACAAAACAAAGATACCCAATTCCCCCAAAACACACACCGAATCCAAGCGCAGATTCAGGCTCCTTTTACCCACATTTATCGCAAACGCAAAGCAGCCGAAATGGCAACCATGGCGGTTTCAGTGCGCAAAATTTGCGAACCCAAATCCAATGGAATCCACCCTGATTCTATGGCTAACATCAATTCACGAGGAGAAAAATCTCCCTCTGGACCGATTAGTATACTCGCCGGTAATGCAACCCCACCAACACTCACTTTTTCTGAATCTCCACAATACGCCATGTATTTATGCATGTCGCCACCCCCCAGTAACACATCCGAAAAATTCGATTGTGATAAGTTGGGCATCCAAGCACCATGACTCTGCTTCATCGCTGCAATGGCCACCTTTTGCATCCTCTGCAAATTCACCTTACCCCGCTCGCCATTGTCGGACGGAAAAAAAACCACCGAACTCACACCCAATTCTGTACACTTTTCCACGGCCCACTCCATGCGATCTCCCGATTTTAAAATGGCCACGCAAACATGAAGTTCAACCGGTTTAGGAACCATCATTCGTTCCTCTATGCGCGCTTGAAATCCCTGCTTATTACCCTGGCTGATGATGCCTCGAAATCGATGACCTGCACCATCGGTGAAAAAAATCTCATCCCCAATCCCATACCGCAGCACCTGCAACACATGCTTGGCCTCTGTATCGTCGAATTGGGCCAAATCACCATCAATTTGATTACAGTAAAAGGTGAAATGACCAGGCATAAATTATTACTAAATAATGATATAGTTTTATAACTTATTCCAAGTGGTTCCTTCTTTACCGTCCTTGATTTCAAATCCCTTGGCTTTCAAGGCATCGCGAATCTGATCACTCAATGCCCAATTTTTATCGGCTTTCGCCTGACCTCTTAGCGCCAAAATGATATCCATCGCATCCGACAATCCGTCCCCTGCGCCGGCATCTTCAGCCACCAAACCCAATACACCCACACAATAATCCTGTATCAATTGCTCCATTTTCTCACGAGTGGCTGCCGTAATTTGCTCTTTTCCGTCGTTGATCAAATTGATTCTGCGCGACAGTTCAAAAAAGGCGGCTATGGCCTGGGGTGTATTCAAATCATCATTCAAACTCGAAACAATGGAGGCCGTAATATCATCCACTTCCAGTGTAGCTCCTTCGTTTACGGTGGGCAGATTCGATACCAACTTAAAGGCCGACTGCATGCGTTGCCAGCCCTTTTGAGCAGCCAACAAGGCTTCATTACTAAAGTCTAATGTGCCACGATAATGGGCTTGCAAGACAAAAAACCGCAAAGTCATCGGACCAAATGCCTGTGTCAATAAGGGATGCTCCCCTTTAAACAACTGCTCAACCATGATACCATTACCCAAACTCTTGGCCATTTTTTGGCCGTTAATGGTGATCATGTTGTGATGAATCCAATACTTCGCCGGGGCGTGATTGTGTGCCGCCGTGCTCTGGGCTATCTCACATTCATGGTGAGGAAATAACAAGTCCATGCCACCCCCATGAATGTCGAAATGCTCACCCAAATACCGTGCACTCATCGCACTACATTCGATGTGCCACCCCGGAAAACCCTTACCCCATGGACTGCTCCATTGCATAATATGTTCTGCAGACGCACGTTTCCACAAGGCAAAGTCATTGGGATTGCGTTTCTCGTCCTGCCCCTCCAACGAACGACTTTGGTTGCCAGCACCTGCCTGTAAATCATCCAAAACACGCCCGCTTAAAACACCATAGTGCGCCTGTTGGTTGTAGGCCAATACATCAAAATACACCGAGCCATTCACTTCATAGGCCAAGCCCTTTTCGATGATTGTTTGAATCATCTCTATTTGTTCAATGATGTGCCCCGTAGCGCGCGGCTCGATGCTGGGCTTCATCACGTTGATGCGATCCATCACAGAATTATACGCATCCGTGTAAGATTGCGCCACTTCCATGGGCTCCAACTGCTCCACCTTGGCTTGTTTTGCCAACTTATCTTCTCCTTCATCGGCATCGCCCACCAAATGGCCTACATCCGTAATATTCCGCACATACCGCACCTTATACCCCTGCAAAAGCAAATACCTACGCAGTACATCAAACACAATCGGACCGCGTACATGACCCAAATGCGGCGGGCCGTACACGGTAGGACCACAGACATAGATACCCACGTGTTTAGGAGCTATCGATGAAAACGGTTCTAGCGTTTTGTTGATTGTGTTGTATAAGTGTAGTGTATTCATAATTGCCCGGTTTTATCGGCTTGTGTACATGGCTTCGTAATAATCGGCATAAGCGCCGGAGGTGACACGTTGTAACCATTCCGTGTTCTCCAAATACCAATCTATGGTTTTCTCAAATCCTTGGTCAAAGGCCACACTGGGCGACCATCCCAATTCGTTTTCTAATTTACTCGCATCAATGGCATAGCGAAAATCATGGCCTTTGCGATCGGTTACATAGGTGATCAATTTGGCCGAATCCCCCGCATTTCTACCCAATTTCCGATCCATGATTTCGCACAGTTTGTGAACCAAATCAATGTTCTTCCACTCATTGTTTCCGCCAATGTTGTAAGTCTCCCCGTTGCGACCCTCAAAATAAATGGTCTCAATGGCACGGGCGTGGTCTTCAACCCACAACCAATCGCGCACATTCTCGCCTTTTCCATAAACGGGCAGGGGTTTGTTGTGCGTGATGTTGTGAATCATCAACGGAATTAATTTTTCGGGAAACTGGTGACTGCCATAATTGTTAGAGCAATTGCTGATGACAACAGGCAATTTATAGGTTTCGTGATACGCGCGAACAAAGTGATCTGAACTCGCTTTCGATGCGCTGTAGGGAGAATTTGGGTCGTATGGTGTTTCCTCTGTGAATTTGCCGTCCTCACCCAATGTGCCATACACTTCGTCGGTACTCACATGATAGAACCGACCATTCTCCGTATCGCCATAAGCCTTGTAAGCATTCAACAAAACCACTGTACCCACCACATTGGTCATCACAAAATCGATGGGATTGGTGATACTGCGATCCACGTGACTCTCAGCAGCCAAATGTATCACCCCATGTATGGTTCGTGAAGTAAAAAGAGATTCTACCGCCGATTTGTCTGTAATATCTATTCGCAGAAACTCGTAATTACTCGCTTTCTCTACATCCTTGAGATTCTCCAGGTTACCCGCATACGTCAAGACGTCAACATTGATAATGTGTAAATCAGGATGATTGTTTACAAATCTCCTCACGACATGACTGCCGATAAAACCTGCTCCCCCGGTGATTATAATGTTCTTTTTACCCATGAAATTTCAAAATTACTACCTTCTATCTGCTTTATGCCGAAAACTTTGTATTACTCGGCGGTCACTGATTTAATGATTACCCTCAGCGGCGCATAGGGAGGCACACCGATGCGTCCTTTGTTTCCATACCCATTGGCAGACGTGACTAAAAACTCTCCTTCTTCTCCTTCGCTTAGGTAAAACGGCAATATATTCAAGCACTTCACATCGTAAATCGCCAACGCCGACTCAAAGGGATCTGTACCCACCTTTTCTGTGCGATACTTTCGTCCTTCCATCGCAGAATTCACCAACAACGTCCCATCGATGTTATACACTTCGCAATGGAACGTCACCGCCTTGGCGCCTTTCTGTATGGGCGCATTCTCCAATCTTCGATGTGTTATGTCAAAGCCGTCCCCCTTTTGTTTGATACGATATTTGATCATCTTGGTAGAATCCAAGAGCCATCCCCCATCGGGCAAATTGGCCGTGGCATTTTGGGCCGCATATTCATCAATCAACTTGTTCTCTGCCATGATGCGATTCAAAAATTTCTGATTGCGGTAGGCATCATAATCCTCGGCTGTAAGTACCCGATCAACCCGGATAATAAATCTTGCCTCTTTTCCAGATTCCAATAAGCCAATCAACGGGGAACCTCCAATTTTTTGTTTCAAACTGTCAGTGCTGATTTTGACTTCCATTTCCGTAGCCGTACCCATCATCATCAAGGCCTCCAACAATTCATTCTTGGCTTGCAAAGGATAGGGCAACTCCTCCAGCGTATCAGACTTAAAACTGTTTTCCAAGGTGTCGCCATTGGGACCAATGAGCATGTGATTCAACAACATAAAGTGGTGCGGACCATAGGGTTTTTTGAGGGCCTCACCCTGAGTAAACTTGTAAACCAATCCTTTGTCGGTTGTTTTGAAACCGCCATTACAGCCCCACAACATCAACAGAGGAATGAGTAGGAAAGATATTCGTTTGATGTTTTTCATCGAATGTTATGATTGTGATTTGTTGATTGTGATAGATTGTCTGCGATATGTTTTGCCCTTGGTCTTATTGAACCGCCAATAATTGCTCTTGGTATTCCCAAACAACCCGTTTGAATTTTTCTACAGTTGCTTCTAAGGTATCGGTACTTTGACCTCCCGCGGCATTTCGGTGTCCGCCGCCCTCAAAATATTTACTGGCCAGCTCATTGGCGGGAAAATCACCTTTACTTCTAAAACTCATTTTCACGCGCTCGGTTCTGTCGATAATCAATACGCTCAACACAATATTTTTCAGACCCAATCCAAAGTTCACCAACCCTTCTGTATCCCCAGTTTGTACATGAAATTTTCTCAATTCGTCGCTGTCGAGATAAATCAGAGCCGTTTTACACTCGGGAATCACCTCCAATTTTTTGTACAAGCTGTAACCAAACAATCGGCTTCTATCCAGAGAAAACACATCGTAAATATTGGCATGTATGGCAAGGTGGTCTGCCCCGTGTTCCATCAAATCTGCCGCCAAACGCAGGGTTGAAGGCTTGGTGTTATTGTGCTGAAAATTGCCAGTATCTGTCATCAAGCCAGTATACAAACAGGTGGAAATACTGGGTGTTACATGATCTGGTCCAAATTCATTGGCAATCCATTGATAGACGAGTTCGCAGGTACTGGATGCCTCATGATCCCAATAAGTATACGTTGAAAACGATTCCGGTTCGAGATGGTGATCCATCATCACTTTGATGGCCTTTGATTCACGAACCAAATCGCCAAGTTGGTTGATTCTCGACAGTCGATTAAAATCCAAGCAAAAAACAACATCGGCTTGAGCCACTTTTTCTGCCACCTGTGCCGGCACCTTTTCAAAATCTAGCACATGTTCATTCCCCGGCAACCAAAACAAATTTTCAGCGTAATCAGTGGGTGTGCAAACCACAACATCCTCAACAAATTCACGTAAAAATCCCCACAATCCTAGGGTTGAACCCATGGCATCGCCATCCGGTTTGTGATGCGTAGTAATCACCACAGAATGGATTTTTCGTTCGTTCAATAATTGAACCAGGGGAGCAGTATCGTTGATTAACATGAGATTCAACAAAAATACGCCAAACAGAAGGTATTTTTGTATGCTCATGGGAACCGAAAACCACCAATTAATCACCCTGCCCAACGGCCTTCGCGTAGTACATCAGCGGGTTCGTGGGACCCAATTGGTGCATGCCGGATTTTCTATCAATGCCGGTAGTAAAAACGATGATCAACACCCGGGTTTGGCTCACTGCCTGGAACACATGCTGTTCAAAGGCACAGAGCGCAGAAAAACCATCCATGTATTAAACCACTTGGAAGTAGTTGGTGGGGAACTCAACGCCTACACCACCAAGGAAATTACCACAATTTATGGGACTACCCAAGGAAAGCACTTGGCGCGACTGACCGACATACTTTGCGATGTGATCTTCCGATCGACTTTTCCGGTGCAAGAATTGGAAAAAGAGAAAAAGGTTATTGTAGACGAAATCAACATGTATCTCGACACCCCAGAAGAGAACATTTTTGATGAATTTCAAGAACGAATTTTCGAAGGGCACCCACTCGCTCATAATATTCTGGGCACCGAGTCTACAGTACACGCCATTGACCAGTCCCATCTGTTTGATTTTGTTCGTACCCACTATCGGTTCGAAAATATGGTCTTTTCGGTGGTTGGCAACGTTTCCCTTGAAAGAGTACTGGCGGCTTTGCAACGATTTCTACCGTCAGATCATGTGGGTTCTTCTAACCAGAAAACATCCAATCAAACCATCCTGTCTGCCATTCCTGTTTTTGAGCCCCGACCCAGTTTCTTCGAAAGTAAAAAAACAGATTTCCAACAAGCCTATGCCATATTGGGCAGTTTGGCCTACGAACTCGATCATCCCAAGCGTTGGACACTGTTATTGTTGAACAACTTTTTTGGAGGGCCGGTACTCAATAGCCGATTAAATCTCGCGATCCGAGAGAAATATGGATACACTTACAATGTAGAAAGCGGTTACAGTGCATTTGCTGACACAGGATTATTTCACTGTTTCGTGGGCAGTGAGCCCAAATACATTGAAAAATCCGTCTCCTTGATATTCAAAGAGTTAAAAAAACTAAGAACCCAATCTTTGGGTAGCCTACAGCTATCTCGGGCCAAAAATCAATATTCCGGTCAGTTAATACTATCCAATGAAAACCGCAGCGGATTGATGATGCATTTGGGACAGAGCATTTTGCGCAAAGGCACCGCCACCCGCATCGAAGACGCCATCAAACAAATTCAAATGGTAACGGCCAGTGATATCTTGGACGTGGCCAATGAAATCCTCCAAGAGCAACAGTTTAGCCAACTGCTGTACGTTCCCGAAGTTTAACACGCCACAACAGATAGCCTTTTACAGCCAATGGAATGTAGAGGGTATACAACAAGGCGGTAATTTGATTGTCGTTCTGCCAATAAACAGGCACGTACACTACATCAATCAAAATCCAAAGAAACCAGTGCTGAATCCATCGTTTAGCCTGCATGTACAAGGCGATTATACTTACGATAAATAAGGCTGCATCCAAGTATAAAAATCTCGGGGGCTGAAATGAACCCGGTGAAATCCATTGTTGCACGGTTCCACTCTTCACAAATAACGTCCAGGGGTAGTAACATATGGCACCCACCACAAATATTCTCAACAAATCCAAACCACTGGCCATAGATGGTGCGGCATGATCACCCATTTCAGCTGGATTTGCGAATTTTCCACTGATACTCTTCTTCCAACTGTACCATCCAAACCCCTGAAAAAATAGAAAAACTACGTTTAAAAAAGCATCCGAATACAAGGCACCTTGAAAAAAAACAACCACATAAATGGCGGAACCTGCCATGGCCACAGGCCAATTGAGTACATTGTTTTTGGCCGCGAGCCAGACACACCAAAACGACAATAGGGCAGCGGTCAATTCTGTTTTACTCACAGAAATTTCATAAATCCAACTGGGCCATTGCTCCAATATCAGTTGCAGTTGCATGGGTTATCGGTCCACAAAAATACAGCATGGGGATATGGATTTTTCCGATTTGAAAAGCAAACCCCTTTCACCTAACTTTGTTTTAACAATTAAAATAATCAACTATGCACGAATTACCAGCATTACCCTATGCATACAATGCATTGGAGCCACACATCGATGCCAAGACCATGGAAATTCATCATGGTAAACATCACCAGGCTTACGTCAATAACCTAAACAATGCCGTAAAAGGAAACGCAGCAGAAGGCCACACATTGATGGATTTGATACACAACATCTCTGGTTACAGCACCGCAATCCGCAACAACGGCGGTGGTCATTGGAATCACACGTTCTTCTGGGGCATTTTAGGTCCCAATGCGGGCGGACAGCCAACAGGCGCATTGATGGATGCCATTGTTGCTTCTTTCGGATCGTTTGACGCCATGAAAGAGCAGTTTAACAGTGCAGCCACCACCCGTTTTGGTAGCGGTTGGGCTTGGCTCATCGTTCACGACCACAAATTGGTAATTACTTCTACCCCCAACCAAGACAACCCATTGATGGACATCGCTGAAGTCAAGGGAACGCCGATTTTGGGTTTGGATGTTTGGGAGCATGCTTACTATTTGCATTATCAAAACCGCCGTCCCGATTATATCAACGCTTTTTGGAACGTTGTAAATTGGTCTGCTGTAAACGCCCATTTCGAAGAGGCCACCAAATAACTAATCAAACGCAGCGCTGTTGCGTTGCAAAGAATAAAAAAACCCCCGGGCAATGCCCGGGGGTTTTTTTATTAGTGTCTTATTGGAAATTACTTTTTGTTTGCTTCTGCAGCAGCCTGCATCAACGCACGGGTAGTCTTCACTGTCACGATTGCGTTCGCAGGTGAATCCAACAATTCAAATCCTGAAACTTCTACGTGACCCACTTTTGCAGACTGTCCGATTTCCAAAGTATCGATGCTTACATCGATGAAATCAGGCAAGTTTGCAATCAAACCGCGCACACGCAAACGGTTCAATTTCTTCACCAATTTACCACCGGCACGAACACCAGGAGAGTTTCCCACTACGCGAACTGGAATGTCCATGATTACGGGCTTCTTCTCATCTACTGCCACGAAATCGCAATGGATAATCATGTCAGATACAGGGTGGAATTGAATATCTTGCAAAATGGCATCATAGTTTTTACCATCCAATTCAATCTTCACTTTGTATACGTTGGGTGTGTACACCAAGTTTTTAAAATCTGCTTGATAAACAGCAAAGTTCAAGTTGCCGTCTGCCAAACCATACATGTTACAAGGAACCTTGCCTTCAGCGCGCAACGCTTTCGCGGTGCGGGTACCTACTTCTGCGCGTGATTCGCCTTTAAGAAAAATGGTTTTCATCTTTATTTACTTATCTAATTTTTTTAATGGAGATCAATCTTGGTTTGGTGGGCAAACACCTGCTTAAACAATGAGCTAATGCTACCATGTTCATGCACGTTGCGAATCGCTCTAGCGAACAATGGCGCAACAGAAACCACTTTAATTTTATCTGAATGATGCTTTAAAGGAATGGTGTCTGTCACAACCAATTCCGTTAACACCGAATTTTCAATGTTCTCATAAGCCTTGCCACTCAACACAGGGTGACAGCACAACGCACGAACCGATTTGGCCCCTTTGTCCATCAACATGGCCGAAGATTTACACAAAGTTCCGCCGGTATCAATGATGTCATCGATCAACACCACGTCTTTGCCTTCTACATCACCAATGACAGTCATGTTGGCAATTTCATTGGCTTTTTTACGCTCTTTATCACAAATGATCATGCCCAAATTCAAAATTTTGGCCACTTCCCGGATTCGGTTTGAGGCTCCCACATCGGGGGCAGCAATCACTATGTTCTCCTGAGGCAACGTTTTGATGTAAGGCGCAAAGATGATAGAGCTCTCCAAATGATCCACAGGCACATTAAAGAAGCCCTGAATTTGAGGAGCATGCAACTCCATTGTCATCACACGGTTGGCTCCAGCGGTTTGCAACAAATCAGCCACCAATTTAGAGGCAATGGAAACACGGGGTTTGTCTTTGCGATCCTGACGGGCAAAACCATAGTAAGGAATCACCGCTGTGATGTAGTTGGCACTGGCGCGCTTCGCTGCATCAATCGCCATCAGCAACTCCATCAGATTGTCCGAATTGGGATACGTGCTCTGAACAATGAACACATCACAACCCCGAACACTTTCATTGAAATTAGGCTGAAATTCACCGTCGCTAAAACGCGAAACTGTCAAATCGCCAGGGGCCGATCCATAAAAATCACAGATGTCCTGGGTGAGGGCGGCAGACGCGCTGCCTGCAAAAATTTTAACGGGGTGTATAAGTGATGTCATAATCGTTTTACTTTCTCTCTGGCTGCGTTGTACGCACCGGATATCATCAAACCTTCAACTTGTTGCCCTACTAGGATTCGAACCTAGACGTACGGTACCAAAAACCGCTGTCCTGCCGTTAGACGATAGGGCAATTTTTTAGGACTGCAAATATACAATAATTTTGAATTATCGCCTATTCTTTCACAAATTTATTGCACCAACAGCACTTCTGTGATGCGTTTTTCGCCTTGCGATAGTTGGATGTAATAATTTCCCTTTCGCAATCCAACAACATCGAAATTAGCTACATACGTTCCATGACCATGCCATTCGTCTTTCAAAACACGGACCAGCTGACCTGTTGCATCAAAAACGCTCAACTTCACATGTCCTGATTCGGTAAAATAAGAAATCTGTGCATTTTGAACCGCTGGGTTGGGGTAAATGTTATTCAAAGATATTCTGCTTACCAAATCCACATAGTCCTCAATGCTGGCTTTATTGGCTTTGAATATGGGCAATGTATTGAAATCCTTGCCGCCCATGGCTGCTTTCACATCCGCTGCCGGCAATTCAAACCAATCGGTAAGTACCGAAGCGTATACTTGTCGGAAATCGTATTGCATTGGCAAGTTATCGTTCACCGTAACGGTTGACGGAATCGTTGGGTTGGCACCAATCACTCCATTTTGCACGGCCTTGCCAAACACAAACATGGGGGCTGCCGCGCCGTGGTCCGTACCATTGCTCGCATTACTCATGACCCTTCTGCCAAATTCGCTGAAAGTCATTCCTACCACACGATCCTCCAATCCCAATAATTTGATATCATCTTGGAAAGCCGCAATGGCATCTCCAAGCTGTTGCATTAACGTACCATGGGCACCCACGGTATGGTCTGCACTATCCACCTGCTCACTGTGGGTATCAAATCCACCAATGCTTACCATGTAAACCGGCGTTTTGAGGCCACCACTGATCAGCTTGGCAACAATTTTTAATTGATCCGAAAGCGGCTGTCGCCCTCCGGTGGGATATTTACTGGACTTATTGGAACCCTTGGCTGCCGCATTTTGAATGACCGTAGCGTATTGATTGGTTTGCTGTGCCATCAATCGCAAAAAAGCCAATTCGTTCCCTGCTGGCGTGTTTGGAGTTGGATCTGTTGTGCCATTGGCCAAGTTGTAAAATGTGGTTGGGTCTGTGATGGCCATACCCATATTCACTTCCGGACCCATGAAGGTCAGAGAAACCATTTGTCCAATCTGAATGGCCAACGGATCTGGCATGGCTGTGGTAGGATATCCTTTGGGGTAACCTGTATACTGTCCATCCAAGTATCGACCCATCCACCCCGTTGTCCAACTTTCACTACTATCTGATCCACTCATCCATATATCTGTAGATCGAAAATGGGAGTAGTTGGGATTGGGATACCCCACCGCCTGTATGGCACTCAGCAAGCCGTTGTTATACAAGTCGCGCAATCCACTCAATTTCGGATGCAAGCCAGCAGCCGGCTTATCCCAAAATGGAAGCACTTTGTCTTCCGGAATAATGATATTGTTTCTCGCTTTGCTTAAGTTGGCGTATTGATCGATGGGAATCAACGTGTTCAAGCCATCATTTCCTCCCGAAAGGTTAATTATAACCAGAACTTTACCATCGGCACTTCGCCTTCCTAACGACCGCAGTAATGGAGAGTCCTCAAATGTTTTTACTCCCATGCCATTCAATGTCAAGGGCAAAACGGTTCCAGCTGCAGCACTGGCTTTGAAAAATGATCTGCGTTTCATGGTTTATGACAATTGGTATTCTGAGAGATTCATGATGGATTTTAACAGATAGCGCAATTTCACTGTTGCTGTCGATAATGCCGTTGAATAATTGGGATCGCTGGGATCCGTCGCCGCACGATATTCGTCGCTCCAGTTGTAATCTGGAATGCCACCCGGCAAAAGCACTTCTTTCAAACTGGCTGTTTGGGTTGCACTGATCGACATTGGCAGCAGGTGCGACACACAATCGGAAATCAAATCATCGGCTTTACCGGGGTTGCTTAGTTGTTTCACGAAGATCCACGGATCAACCAAGAGTGTAAATGTTCCCACCTTGTGTCCGATAAACAACAGGTAATCCGTAAATTGATTTCGCTTCGGCAGGGTATCGCTGTTGATCCAACTGCGGTGAAACAAGGGTTTCTGATACCACGCTGGCCAACCCGCCACGTTTGGGGGATCGCCCAAATTCAATTGGGTTAATTGACCAAAACTAAGCCCCATATTATACATTTGGTACAATAGAAAATAATCGGTGGCATTGGGGAACTTTAGCTCCATTTCTCGACAAAATCCAACCTGTTGGGTTAGTGGATCCTTAATAACACAAGCTCGGTTCCATGTATCGAAGAAATGTTCGCTCATGAGCAAAGTCTTCAAGACCACTTTGATGCTGTAACCACTATCGCGGAAAACTTTGGCCAAAGGAACAATGACATTGGATTCTACCGTATCGTCAATTTCGTAGTAAACAAAATATTCATAGAGCTTGCGACAAATAAACAAGGACACCTCATCCACCTTGAAAATCATGGTCAACAAGTCATCCAACTCTGTATTACCCGCATTGATCCCTGTTTGTCCTTTGATAACAGTATTGCCATAAAACGAACTGAATTGCTTGTCGGAGGAATCGTGATTCACACTCACAAAAGCAGTACTGAAGGGATTGGTTAATGGGTTGATACTCCAGCCTGTGAGCACCTTCGCCATGGCCTTTACATCGTCTTCCGTGTACTTGCTGTTGGGACCTTTACCCAATGTAAACAGCTCTTGCAATTCCCGCGCATAATTTTCATCGGGTGCTTTTTTTGTATTCAAACGGCCGTTGAGATAGAACAACATCGCTGGATCTATCGTCACAGCCCGGGTAAGATCTTTCAAATTTCCCAAAGCATGGGTATACAACACCTTAGAATAAACATAGCAAGCCCTTGCATCGGGGATTTCTAAAAATTGCAGGGCGAAATGATTGTGCCAAAACAGCACCATTTTGGCTTGAATATCCGGTGTTTGGGTAAGCATTTGTCCCCAAAACCACGATTTCACACTGCCTTTGCGGTATGGCTCAACCGCAGGATCCAAAGCCGCATTCACCCATGTAGATCCATATGGAACATTGGGGTCGTTGACCAGATTGCCATAGTTGTTTATGGGTGGATTTGGCAGCGACGACGATACGTTTAGCAGTGCATCAACCACCTGCTCCAACGTTTTTCCTTTGTATAGATTGTAGTCCGATACTTTTACTCCAAAGAGGGTACGACGCAATAAATGCATCAATTCTGCTTTCCCGAAAGTACCCGTGTAGGCACTAGTACCTGTATTTGTCCGACGGTTCAATGTCTTCTTACCCTGAATGTCAGGGGTTCCTCCCAAACCCTCTTCGGCAAAAACGACACCTTGACCTGAAGACTTAATGCGTTGAAAAAATGCTTTACGATCCATAAGCGATACCAAATGTAACCGATAGACGCAAGGAATGTGACATTCGTTTACTTTTTCAAGAGGATTATGTCAATTATTTGACTTGTTGCGATACAGCATCCTCACTTCCCCATGATGGTACGCCGCCATTTCACCTGTTTCCAATTGAACCGTTATTTGTCCCATGGCATTCACTTCCAACAATTTCGCTTGAAATACCCGATCCAACTTTACATCCAATAACGCTACCCACTGCCCTTTTCGATATAGGTGCTGATCGTATCTCATCGAATCTTGAATTGGATTTTTCCAGGTAATCAGCAGTTTTTCAAACAACGGGGCAACCAAGGAATCAACATTACCCAATCCCGAATTTGAACCAAGGTCTGTACTCGATCCAGCGACGCCGTGTTTGGCCAACCACAGTGAAGTTGCCATGATGGAAACGGGAAAATCTCGCTGCATTACATTGATGCCCAACCCCATCAATAAATACTTTTTTTGTCCGATTTGCGTTGTTTCAAGTAACAAACCTCCCAATTTTAAGTGGTTATATATGATATCATTAGGCCATTTTATTTCAACATGTGATTCAATTAATTCACTCAATTGAACCGCCACTGATGTGGCCAGAGATTTGTTGATTTCAACCCACGGATATTCCTTGTTTTTTTGCAGCGGGAAGGCCACGGTCATCAGCAAGTTCATCCCAAATTCTGAGACCCAATCACTGCCACGCTGTCCCACGCCTTTGGTTTGATAGTGCGTGTAAAGCATCAAGGGCGCATTTTGCTTTTCCAATCCCATGGCGCCCAATGCGATGAAGCGTTGAATTTCCATTTGGGTGGAATCACAGGACGGGGTAAAAAAAACATGTCCATCACCCACAGATTGTATGAACTGAATGTCTAACAAAATGGCGTTCTTTGCAGCAAAGTAAGTGATTAGATGGCGAAAAAAATTCAGACCTCAAGCGTAGAAGCATTGGTTGCCGTGATTGTACACGGATTGCAAGAGAAAAAAGGCATAAACATAGTATCATTGGATTTGCGCAAAACCAGTAGCGCATTCGCCGATTTCTTCGTGATTTGTCATGGGGGATCTGCCCGACAGGTAGACGCCTTGGCCGACAGTGTAGAGGAAGAAGCGCGCAAAGCACTGGGTGAAAAGCCCGCTCATCGGGAAGGAAACGACGAAGCCGAGTGGGTACTTTTGGATTACATCAATGTGGTGGTCCATATTTTCTCTGAGGAAAAACGCAACTTCTACCAACTTGAAGAGCTCTGGGGTGATGGCATTATCACCAAACACGAATCATAAATTTTCAAAAAACATTTGGAAGTTTAAACTTCATTTGTATCTTTGCAGCCCCTTAGATGGCCCGTTCGTCTATCGGTTAGGACGCCAGGTTTTCATCCTGGAAAGAGGGGTTCGACTCCCCTACGGGCTACGAATAAATCGCGGGATGGAGCAGTGGTAGCTCGTCGGGCTCATAACCCGAAGGTCACAGGTTCGAGTCCTGTTCCCGCTACTAAGAAAAAAGCCAGTCACATCGACTGGCTTTTTTTTGTTTTACGCCTCCACAGAACCCTTATAAATATTGGGATTACACGAAAATCATTCACTGATCGATTGATATTGCATCATTTTCAAATCAACTAATCAGGACTCCTTTTGAGCTTCCCACTGCTTAAATTGATCTTGAAACGCCTTTTACTACTCTGCAGGCAAATCCACTAGAGAGTCAAAACAGTCATCAATTGATTTTAACTTACAATTTGATTCGGAAATTTCTTTGCACGAAAGTAATTATCTATTGATTCTTGTATAAATGCTACAAATAATGCAGCATCAACAAAGGATTATTCAAACATTTAATACCAGAAAATCAATAAAAAACCAATCATCTTCTATGTAACAGTGAAATTAGACGGGTTATATTAAGATGAATAATTAAAAACAATACATAAATATACTATTTATAATATTATAAAAATATAAAAAATAATTAATTAAATACCATTTATTGTACAATCAAGACATCAAATTAAATCTATTATTGAACAGCAGACATCCGAGGTAAAACAGTTAACCGCCTTAAGTCTTATTAACTCGAAAAAATATGATGATAAATATCAAATCCATTACAATCGCCAAACCGCTAATCTCCCTATTTGCTCTTTGCGTTATTCAAAATACCATGGCTCAGACTTCGAGCCCTAACATTATAAATCAACGAGGAACCCCGGTGCTTACTCAACAATATAATTCCATTGGAATTCAAACTCTCGAAGATTGGCATTACGGAGGCGTTGAGACAGAAGATGGTGGATTTGTTTTCACCACCCGGATCGAACAATCAGTTAATGCATCAAATGGTCACCAAGAATTTCCAGGACTCATTAAATATGACAAATACTTCAATATTGAATGGCACAAATTCATGAAACCAGGAGAATACGCCAAAATAGCCCCATTTGGTAATCCACCGGTTATCAATTCAACTCTAGTAGAAGGGGCGGAAATCCATACAAAAGTAATTGAAACCAATGATGGATTTCTGGCTTTTGGCTATTATTATCAAGGTTCCAAAATATTTGTAATGAAGGTAGATAAACAGGGGAATATGGCCCAAAATTTCCCCAGAGTTTTCGACTATTCCTCATCAGACGAATATCAACTAAACGATATTGTACATTTTAGCAGTAGCAATTCTAACGGATACATTGGAGTAGGTCGAAAAAATAATCATATGGCCCTATTCCAGATTGACGAACAATTAGAGAATTTAACAACTACAATGTTGGGCAATGGAACAAATATTAAGGGTGAGATTTTTGGTATGTGCCTTCTTTATCCAAATGGAAGTATCTCTCGCGACCAGCCAAAAATCAAAAATGAGACACCCACAGGTATAGCATTTACAGGTTGGAGTGAGAACAATGCCGGCTATCCCAACTTCGTGAGGAATTTCAATGTTTATTATGGCGCAGCAAACTTATCGCTATCAACGATAAACTATTTCAAGCTAGAACACTATATTAACACAAGCAGTCAAAATAGTGATATCCCTCAGTATAATTCTATGAATATTTCTCAAGAAACAATCAATCCAGCGTTAACCTATAACTTTAAGGGGTATGATATCTGCCAAACTCAAAATGGCAATCTTGGAGGTTTAGAACTTTGGAATTACATGTTTTTTTCTGGAAACACTACAAACTTGGGAGAGAAGAAAACAGGAACAGGACCGAGCGGATCCGATCAACTTATTGCAGGAGATATTTATGTTAGAGAACTTAAACTAAACCCAGTTAATTTTACATTAGATACTTTCCTAAGTGGGACAACCCAAGTCATAAACAACTATGGCCACGCATCAGGATCGGATTACTATCCTAGAATCGCATTGGATTTAGACGATGATTTTATTGTGCTTACAAACAATACTGACCATCCTACCACTGTAACAAACCACTATTTCCTACAAAAGATTGATAGATCCTCACATACTCAAATGTGGGGCTCAACCAAACTCGGCATCGGACCAAGTGGAATTTGCCCTTTCGAATTATTGGTAACTAAAAATGGAAGATACATCACTGCTGGAAACAACTACAACACATCAATATTCTCAGACAATGAAGATTTAGACATTGCTTTGTGGGGCAGCCTATGCCAAGCAAATGCCATCGATAACGCAAATGAATTCATCTCCAATGTACCAAATGGCCATGATTTCAGTGTGCAGCAATGGTCAATGACAACACCGGGTAATCCTACCACCATGCAAATCGGAGGTAGTGGGATTGTAGGGAGCCGTATCATTGTAGAATCAGGCTATACTTTGAAATTTCTTGGTGGCCAAAATGTCAATTTGCAATTTCCACATGTCGAAGAATTCGGGAATGGAATTGCCTACAGTGGACAACCCATGAAAAATATTGTTGTAGAACCAGGAGGGAAAGTAATTATCGAAAATGGCGTAATTTTGAGGGGCATAGCAGAATGCAATGGTAGCTGGGAAGGAATAGAATTGAAATCGACTTCGGTGGGCAATCCCAAAGCTGAATTATCCATGGGTTCTGCAGAAATCAAAGATGCAATCACAGCTATCAGAACAAATTCATTTACTAAAATTAGTATAGGAAGTTCACTAGGAAATGACGCAAAATTCACGAATTGCCGGACTGGAATTGAAATGTATAATGACAATTACAGTACTTCGAAAATCATTAAAGCCATATTTAATTACCAACAATCTGTAGAAGCAGGGTTCAACGAAGCATTAAATAATCACATTTATTTAAACAATATCAATGGATTAAATATTTGGGGGTCGCAATTTATCAATTCAGATGCATCTTCCAATGTAGTTTCGGGAACATACCGTGGAACTGGGATAAAAGCAATCAATTCAAACTTCAATGTGCTTAAAAATCAATCTAACGTATATATCTCTGAAATAAAAAAATGTCAACCTCCATTTCCAACAGAACCCCCATGTTTATTCCAATCATTGAGTATAGGAATTGATGCCGTCTACCTAACACCAAGTTATTACACTGGTTATCCAATAAAAGTACTGAATAATCAATTTAATGATTGTCGACACGCGATGCATTTTGCAAATGGAAATAATATAATTCTGTTCGAAAATGAAATCAACATCGAAAGTAACAACATCGGTCAAGAACCAATTTACCAACTAAATGGCAATTACGGAATTACGATGAATGGGGTATCACAATTTCAAATCATCCAAAACAAGATTCATATAAATGACCTCAGCAGATTCTCTCATGGCATTGTGATAATAAATAGTGATAATTTAAGCAGTTCGCCGTCTTCCTTATTGTATAATAATCAAACCAATGCAATCAAATATGAGAATAATAAAAATATTGCGTTGAATGTAAATGAATCAAGCTCGAATTTAATTATAAATTGCAATAAAAACACAAATATAAGTACTGATTGGGTATTCAACCCATATACAAATATTAATAGTATAGGTTCCAATAGCTTGGCTGCAGAAAATAAATTTGCAATGGAAGATTTATGTACAAACATACCACAAACAGATGCAATTGATTGGTATTTTGGGCAACCAGCTGACTATTATAACAATGGGCCACAATGTATCCCGAATTATAGGAAATTCCCTAAAAATCAAGCAATTACTGGAATTACCCCAATACCTCAAATTACGACTAAATTTGGCGGTATCAATTCCTGTACTGATTCAACTGCATGTGACATTTCACGTTGGACTCCAGATTTAAATTTAAATTACAGTGGAAGTATTATATATTTTCCTCCATCCCCTCCTCCAAACAAGGACTTCAATGATATTCATATTAAAGAGGAAGAAAATCGAATTCTCAACGGAATACCATTAATACACGACAATCCTATGAGCACTGTAATATCAGGTAAAAACGCAGAAATTTCACAGCCTCGTAAAAATGGAACTAATCAAATATTCCCGAATCCGGTTTCTCTTCAAAATCCCAAGTTGAGTTTTTCTAATATTTCAATTTCTAATGTTCTTATGAAAATTTACAACTTAAATGGACAAGAAATCGAATATAACGTTATTAATCTTAACACTATCCAAATAAAAAATATTTCACAAGGTGTGTATATTGTCAAAATAATTAACGACAATTGTATACACTCAATTCGACTTACTGTGGTTGATTAAATCCTTGAAAAAAATCTCAACCATATTATTAAGCGCATTTTGCGCTTTTGTTAATGCTCAACAAAGCAATCATTGGGTGGTGCAGGGGTATATGGAGATTGTAGACACCTCTTATTCATTAAAATCTGACTCACAGAATTATACAAATCACTTTGATATTGATTTAAATTCTCCTGAAATAGCAGTTCGTAAACTAAAAAGCAACCGAATAAATTACAACTATTATGGAACACCACCGAATGCTTCCTGGCATAAAATATCACAAGGTTATCAAACTGTCTCGAATAACAAGGGCAAGTTGCTTGCCTATGTTTTTAATAATGTATTATATAACAGTAACAGTGACTCCATAGACTATTTATCACAATATGGAGGCAAAAGAGGACTCGCTTCTCACATAGGTGCCTCTGATACATTTACATTATATTACATTCAGAGTAAAACAGAGTACAAAGCCACCAGTTTTGAAAGTCAGTATTTTAACACGAATGAACCTAATCAACCTGCTTACAAATTTCACAATGACTCATTTTTTTTAATGGAGGTCAAATACTTTGATAACAAGAGAATTTCCAAGAATCGAATTAGTGCTTTTGCAAAATGGGGAGACATCAATTTATTGGAAAGTAATGTTGTCTTTTTTATCGATCAATCAAAAGAATTTAGGTTGCAATTTGTTTGGGATAGGTGTTTATATGATGTCAATTTGTCTAAAAATTATCAAACCTTTACTAAACAAATCATTAATCACAACACCAATGAAAAATACCCTGAAAAATGGGTTGATCCTGATTTTAATTTGTCAACCACGACGGAATTGGTAGTGTCACCGTCTGGTCGATGGACCATATACAATTGGTATTATTCTAAATTTATCAATTACTCTTACAAGTATTCTGTATCCAAAGTGATATTAATCGAAAATATAAAAGATTTAATTCATTTCGAAATTGCCAGTGATTCTGGTTATTACAACAAAGACAATATCACATATTGGAAAAATGCTGTATTTACCAAACATGATTCTGTGTTTCTGCTGCGTGAAATATCTTTGACATATATTGGGCCAAATTCTAGTACTAAAAACACTGCTAAAATTCTTGAAATTAGCATTCAAGGAAAAAAAATAAATAAGTCATTTTATGAAATAAAAATGCCACCCAAGTATTCAACTGTTGAGAATTTTGGATGGCCATATTATTCAATCAGGGACTTGTGTATAGCTCCTAACGGTAATAACTATGCATTAATCGTTAGATATTCGCCTAAATATTTAAAAAACAGCCAAATTCGGTGGATTTTAAGTTACGATTTGGCAAAGTTCGTCAAAGAACAGCCTTGCTACACAATAATAGAACCAATCTCTATATTGACGGGATTTAATAGTCAATGTAATCTAATCCCCGGAAGTGACATAGGTGAAAATATCTTTTTTCCCGCCACACCAACTCCTTACCATTATATCAACTTTAAATACAAAAGTCTTTGTAATGATTTAACCCATGAATTTACCAATGAAACAGACACAAATTGGTTTGATCATTTCATGTGGTTTTGGGGTGATGGTGATTCTACCAAGTCTATAAAATCACAAACAAAAATTCAACACCAATATTCCAAACCGGGTAAATATAAAGTGCTACTCAAATCCATCACCGCCGATGGTGGTTGGGTCTGGTATTCCGATTCAGTGGAGATTCTTCCAGAGCCCATCACAAAGTACCATACCAAAAATACTATTGGCTGTCAATGGATTGCCGTTGAGTTTTCAGATTCATCCATCCTTGAAAAGAAAAGTCATACTTGGAAATGGGATTTTGGCGATGGAACTGATACGAGTTTGACTTCACCCGGCAACATCATGCCAAAAAACAAATCCATTAAACACACTTATACCATATCAGGCAAATTCAATGTACAACTGCAAGTCAGCGATGGCAGATGCATCGATACCTTTAACGCAATCCAAAACATCTCAATCCTTCCCGCACCAAGGCCGGGACTCGCCATTGATAAAACCACTGGATGTTCACCGCTGAACGTCGAGTTTGGACGCTTGTTTACCGATCCTACAGATTCAACAGTCTATCATTTCAAACCATTGTTGGTGCCGAACAATCGATTTGATCAGGCAATCAATAAAGTCCTTATTCAACAGTTTGGTCGTTTCACACTGTATCAGAAACTATACGGGCCTTCAGGTTGTATCACGCAAGATTCTGTAAAATTGGCTATCACCCCTGGAATCACTGCCGGATATAAGCCTCAACTCAAACGCAGCACAGTCATAAACAACACCACTACACTCACCGAATGGAAGCCTGTTCCGTATGCCAAAAGCTATCAGGTGTATCGCAATGGGCAGTTACATGCTGTTGTGAACGATACGTTTTTTAAGGATTACCTGTCGGCCGAAATCGACCAATCACACACATACGAGATCCAAGCCAAAGACAGTTGCGAGAACCTGGGTGGCTTGAAAAGCAATATCGGAAAAACGATTTTCCTGAAAGTCACGGAGGTTGAGCCCGCGTCAAAATCCGACTTTCCAACGGCGCTGCTTACATGGACGCCCTACGAAGACTGGACCACCAATGGCGGTGTGAAAAGGCATGAATCATTTGGCACCTACGATATTGAAACATCGAATTGGCAGCCTTTAAATAACCTACAGGATACTCAATTCAGCGACAAAGATTTCGTACAGCCCAAGAAATTTCAGAAGTGCTATATCGTAAAAGCCCAAAGCAGCGACCTCGCCTATGAATCGCAAAGCAACAGTTATTGTTTGGGATATCAGGCCACTTTGTTTGCGCCCAGTGCATTCACGCCCAATGGTGATGGATTGAACGATGAGTTTGAAATTTTCAATTATGGGTTTGACCATTTCAAACTGTCTATTTTTAATTCTTGGGGTCAAAAAATACATGAGCAGGAAGGGTCATCCGCAATTTGGAAACCCGCTGTGGATATTCCACAAGGAGTTTATGTATACACGGTTAAGGCTTCTCGTGAGAATAAAGAATACACGTTCAGCAGTACGGTGACGTTGCTCAAATAGAGATATTAAGACACTAATTTCAAAATGACTCTCGCCAAAAGAACACTTAGGAAGTTAAAATCATTAAAGCGCCCCTATACCATAATTGGTATCGAATAAATATCACAAATGATATCAAATCTATCGATTGGAACAATATAAATTCGCAGCATGTCCTTTAATCCTAATGAAAATCACTCAATAACACTAGCGGCTGCTTCTGTTTTGACCAAAGCTTATAGAGATGCGAATATCAATTCCAAAATTGGTGGCTTTTTCGGAAAAGATGCAATTCTAGCAATTATAAATCAACCAACTTGCGTTGGTCTTAAGTTTTATTTCGCTCTGGACAATGGGAACCTCACGTTGGTGTTATGTGGCGCAAAAACCGATGAAAACGATTTATTCGAAGGTGTTCTCGCTGAATACAGTATGCCCGACCCACCGCACCATTCTACTAACAATCCCTTAAATAGCTAATTGCATTTTTTTGGTTTAAAATTTCTATTATATATAGCCTTAATATTTTTAGGCTATAGGAGACTCGCAATTTCAAAAGAGAGAAAATATCTCATATTTCCTCTATTCGGCCTACTAAATATAGTAACCGATCTATTAGACCAATTCGTTTTTACATCAAATCTAGAATTATTACTAGTCAGCAACTTAATAACTCTAGGATTATTTTTTATATTTTTTTGCCAGATCAAAAATGTAAAGATTTCAAAAAATATTACTTTGATTGTCTTTATCACCATAGCCTTATATGCAACCATCTTGTTTTTTGTTGATTGGCCAAACGCAGCCGATCATTTATACTCAGACTATGGCTATCTAAACACCCTTGAATTCTCAAATTTCAGTATTCTCTCCGCAGTAATTTGTCTAGCATTGTGCACAAAAGTGATAGTTGGAATTATGAAAAGCGAATCCTCACAATTCAATATTTTATTTATTACTTTCGGCGTCATATTCTATTATATCGGCGATCTATTTTCGTTTGGTTTAGGAACACACTTTCTAAATGACCATATTGCCCACTTTGAGTTTTTACAAACTCTACTCCCAATGAGATTATACACGACAAAATGCTTTATTTTGATGGGCTTACTATGGAAAAACTAGACCAGTTCACCCTAACATTTTACTTTTCAAGTCTATTCATTCTAGGTGTTATATTCGTCTTAATTTTAGTTACATTCAATGCTAAAAAACGAACATTGCTAGATGTAAAGAGAACGGAATTGGAATTTGAAACCATACTCAACAAAGTACAACTCAAATCCATAGAAGATGAAAGAAGAAAATTGGGCAGTATTTTACATGATGATCTTGGCCAATTATTGACCTTAATTCATATGCAGCTTTCTGAATTGAAAAATAATGATCGTAATAATTCATCGCTTAAAATGATTGAGGACCTGTGTAACTCAGCATCAGAACGGTGTTCGTCTATTTCTAAAATGCTCTTTCCGGCAACATTAATTCGCCTTGGATTTATTGAAGGTCTACAAGAATTGATATCCGACATTCAACACGCAACTCGAATACATATTGAATTTAAATATGACGATTTCGAACTATCAGATGATAGATCCAGCAATTTATTTCGAATATTCCAAGAGTTATTAAACAACACTTTAAAACACGCAAAAGCTACCAAGATCAACATACAAATTCACAACACCGCACTCGGAATTTATGTAAATTATTCTGACAACGGAATTGGCATAAATAAAAAATCACATGTCGAAGGATTGGGCACTACTACAATCAAAACACGACTTCACATACTAGGTGGTGAAATTGTCACTTCGAACCAGGAAAAAAAGGGATATACAATGTCCTTTATCATGCCATATGGAAAAGATTAAAATAATCATTGCGGAAGACCATCCACTGATGAGGTCGGCGATATATAGTAACTTGACTAATGGTTCTAGTGAAATTGAAATCATTGGGCAATGTTGTGATGGTATTGAATTATTGGAAATTCTCAAATTCAAATACCCCGATATCGTTCTGTTGGACCTTGAAATGCCAAGAATGGACGGGCTCGAAGTTCTGAAAACAATTCGGGAGTTATATAAAAGCAAACTCAAAGTATTAGTATTTTCTGCAAACACTTCAAATTATATCAATCTAAAACTAATGCAAATGGGTGCTGATGGAATAATTTTCAAAAAAAGCTCCACAGAGGAGTTGATCAATGCTATTAATGTTGTTTACAAAGACTCAGTGTTTTTTCAAGATTCCATTGCTTTTAAAATGCTATCGAACAAGCATAATTTAAAAAAAGAATCATTAGATCATTTCAACAATGTAGACTTTGAAATACTGAAATTAATTTGCCAACAAAAAAACGCAAACGAAATCGCACAAGAGATGAAGATGTCTGTAAATACAATCAATAAGTATCGCAGCAAATTAATGGAAAAAACGAATTCCCAGAATTTAGCTGGGATGGTGATTTTTGCGATTCAAAACGGCATATACGTTATCCCAAACAAGAGGCCAGAAGGCATATAACTGCGCAAGTTAAGAAATCAACAAAAGCGTTGATCAATTCGAACGTTAGCTCCAAACTGTGAGTACGGAATTGGTTATTTTCCAATCTGAATCACCAATCCCTCAATCAGACAACAACGCATCAAAATAATCCAAGGCTTTTAAACCGGCCTCATTCCAAAATATATAATCGTGGCCAGCATTCTTCACAAAAGACGAGCGAATAAACCCCACAGTTTGGTTGGATTTGTTAAATTCTGAAGATTGGAGTTTGTAGCCCTGAGAGGATTCAATCGCTTTTACCAATGACTCCGTTTGCTGCCATGGAACCACCTTGTCGGAGGTACCATGCGCCAAAAATACGGGCACCTTCAACGCGTCGGCCCGCAATACGATGTTATTCGAGCCCTGCCATCGCCAAGGAAATGCCTCATATCTCCCCAAACAATTGATCATCAGGTTGTCGTTCTTCATCAACAACGGATTGTAATCACCACTTAAGCCGGCACATCCCTGAAAGACCTCTGGATGCTCCAAGGCCAGCAGCAACGCGCCTCGGGCGCCGGTCGACAGTCCCATCACAAATGTGGGTACTGGCAATTCCAATGATCTGTAATAAACATGACCATTCTCGGTCTTTATTGGATCTTCCGGTATGCCCCGGTCAGTAAAATATCTCCTTTTTTGTAGTGGTTTTAACACAGAATCCCACAACCACGTCCGAGTAGGATGCAATCGGTAATCCGCCCGCATTTGCCGATACAAACTATCCATGTAAACACTCTTACCCATTTCCACCAACATCACATCGTAGCCTCGATTTCTGGCCTCATCGCAAACCCGCGTACGTGTATACCACTGCGTATCGGCGTAATTCCAACCTGGCAACAGCAGCAACATTTTTCGACGAGTCGATGCATCCGCCAATCGCGCAACCCGGATTTCAACACGAATGGATTTACCATTGCAAGGAACAAAATACACGGTATCGCGGGCAAAACATGGCAACAACGATGAATCAGCCATGGCGGACCGGGCGGCTACGTTGGACCTAAAATTTCTGGTAAATGAAAATTCACCCTGTTGATCTGTCGCCGCAATTAGCGTGAATGCCAACAGTGTAATCGACAGGATACCAATACCAACCATTGACCGCGTACGACCGAGAAAAGAAACTCCTCGTTTAACCACTGCAACAATGTGCTGCAACAAGTTCCCAAGTCGTTCATATTTACCAGTCCAAGCCATCGGCATCCTAGCCCATATTACTCTGATTCGTACCCAAATTGATCCAACATCTTCTTGTTGTTACGCCAATCCTCACGCACCTTCACGAAAAGCTCCATATAGATTTGCTTCTGGAAAAATTGCTCCAATTCTTTTCTTGATTCGATGCCCAATTTCTTGATGCTTTGTCCCTGTTTACCAATGATGATCGGTTTCTGTGAAGGTCGTTCAACAATGATTTCACAACTCAATCGCAAAATCTTGGGCTCTTCCTTGAACAACAAAGTCACTACCTCAACAGAATAAGGCACCTCTTCATCGTACAGTTTCAACACGTTGTTACGAATGATCTCATTGACAAAAAATCGCTCAGTTTTGTCGGTCAGTTGATCCTCCGGGAAATACGCAGGGTGCTCCGGCAAAAATCCCACGATATATCGCTCGAGCACATCCAGCTGAAACTTTTCTTGGGCAGAAATAGCCAAATACACATCCGCTTCGAAGGTCTTCTTTAACCACACCAACTTCTCCTCCAATTTTTGCTGCTGTACTTTGTCAATCTTGTTCAGCACCACGATTTTTTTGGCTTTGGAACGATCAAATTTCTCATGAACCTCGTCGGAAAAATCCTTGCCATTGATATCAATCAATAAAATCAATACATCACTATCGTCCACACTCTCTTTCACAAATTTCATCATCCGCTCGTGCATGCCATAGCTTGTTTCACGCAAAATGCCCGGCGTATCTGAAAATACTATCTGATGCCCAGCCCCGTTTTTGATGCCGAAAATCCGATGTCGGGTCGTCTGTGCCTTCGAATTTACAATGGCCAACTTCTCACCCAACAAGGCGTTATACAAGGTGCTTTTTCCTGCATTGGGCATGCCAATGATGCTCACAAATCCCGATTTAAATGCTGTTTCACTCACTACTTCAAACCTACTATGAAAATCTTAACTTTGTTTATGCCGATTTTTTTGTCGCTCCGATCGCCTTTGCGTTTGATTATTTCAATTTTAAGCCTCTTCGGATCGATGGCTTCTACAGCATTGTATGCGCGGAACCCTGTTGAATGGCCACAGATCGACAGTACACGTGACGGTTTTGGCAGGGCAAAATTGGGCATGTATTTCAAAAAAAATTGGGATTTCCGCAATGCTTGGATTGGATTTCGAGCCCATGCATCGACCAAAAACAGCGAAACACTGATCCTTCCCAAAAAAATCAAAGACTATCAACGTGTGTTTCAGGACTCTTTTAATGATTGGAAACCAGAAATTTGGTCGAAAGGACAACCCTGGGGCCGCTTTCACCCGGATAATGTGCATCAATTTTATGGAGACCCACAAGTCTTTGTAGGCAATGGTTGCTTACACTTGCTGAACGAACCCAACCCCGTACCCATCATCATTGAAAATCAACCCCAACAAGACCAAATACGTTTGATTAAAGCCCAAACAGAAACAAATGCCATTGCCCCCAATTTGGTCAAAACTGGTTTGGTTGATTCACAAGGCAGGTTGATAGAATCCATCGAAAATTACTCGCGTGAATCAGGAACTATCGCCAGTGATGTTGGCGCTCAAGAGCCATCAAGCAAACCCGCCATCATCATTCCATACAGCATCGGTGTGGCCAACACCTTTCATTCCAAGAATTTCACCTATGGGTACTTCGCCATTCGCAGTAAAAACCCTTCCGGACCGGCAACTTGGCCTGCATGGTGGCTCACCGGGAAAAACAATTGGCCCCCAGAAATTGATATTTTTGAAATGTATGGAAGTGCCAATGGCCACGGCATTCACACCCAAACCATGACCATTCACACCGGGAAAGTAGAAACCCACACCAAACAGATGCTCATGAAAAAAATTAGGCTGAGCGAGGACACAGACACTGCGTTTCACATTTATGCCTGTTTGTGGTCGCCCAAGCGCATTGAATTCTACACCGATAACGTGCGGGTTAAATCGGTTAAACTGAACAAGTGGATGCGCCAGTTTTTTCAGGAACCCATGTATTTGATCCTAAACAACGGATTGGAAAACAAATACCTACCCAATTTGGTGGCCGCGGGAAATAAAACATCAGATTTTCAGGTAGATTGGGTGCAAGTTTATCAATCGATTCCCCAAGCCACGCCTTGATTTCACGAAGATTTCACACCCCAATCATCGTGAAACGCTGTCAAATCATACCTTTGCATTTATGAAAGGGATTATTCTCGCCGGAGGTTCTGGTACCCGATTACACCCCCTCACGCTGGCCATGAGTAAGCAGCTGATGCCAGTGTATGACAAACCCATGATTTACTATCCGCTCTCAGTTTTGATGATGGCGGGCATTCATGAAATATTGATCATTAGCACACCGCACGATTTGCCCCATTTTGAAAAGCTGCTGGGCGATGGCAGTCAAATCGGTTGCAAATTCGAATACTGTGTACAACCCTCTCCCGATGGTTTGGCTCAAGCTTTCGTCTTGGGTGCAGACTTTATTGGCGATGATTCTGTGGCCTTGATTCTGGGCGATAACATCTTCTTTGGATCCAAATTCCAAGACACGCTGAAAAGCAGTATTGACCCTGTAGGTGGTATTGTTTTCGCTTACCACGTGAGTGACCCCGAGCGATATGGTGTGGTAGAATTTGACGATCAACTCAATGCCATCAGCATCGAAGAAAAACCTGCACAGCCCAAGAGTAACTATGCGGTACCCGGATTGTATTTTTATGACAATCAAGTGGTTGAGATTGCAAAGAATTTGAAACCCTCTGCGCGTGGTGAACTGGAGATTACGGATGTCAACCGCATTTATTTGGAGAAAAACGCCTTGCAGGTGCGCATCATTGAACGCGGCACAGCTTGGTTGGATACCGGTACCTTTAACTCGTTGATGCAAGCCGGTCAATACGTACAAGTCATCGAGGACCGTCAGGGCCTTAAAATTGGTTGTATTGAGGAAATTGCTTGGCGCCAAGGCTTTATCTCCACCGAAAAATTGCTGGAGATTGCACAGCCCCTCAAGAAAAGCGGTTACGGCACATACTTGGAAAAAATTGTATCGCAAAAGCGATAATCCCCCTTATTTCACCTCTATCAGGAAATATTGCTTTTTGCCTTTTTGGGCAATGAGGTAACGATTATGCATCAGAATATCCAATTGCAGCGTGCCCTCGATATCGGTGTACTTTTCTTTGTTGAAGGCAAATCCATTGGCTTGCAACATTTTGCGGGCTTCAGACTTTGAAGGAAAAATTTGCGTATGTGTGGCAAGTAAATCCAATACATTGACACCTTGCATCAACAAATCCCGATTCACCTCAAATCGCTCCATTCCTTCGGAGGCCGCAGCCAAAGTTGCCTCGTCCAGTGCTTTCAAATCTTCCGCTGAGCCATTTCCAAAAAATATTTGGGTTGCTTTTAACGCCATAGCCAAATCCGCTTCCGAATGCACGCGAACGGTCATTTCGGCTGCCAGCTCTTTTTGCAATAACCGCAAATGTTCTTGTCCTGTGTGATTTGCGATCAACGATTCAATTTCTTCTTTTCCCTTTAATGAATAAATTTTAATGAATCGAACCGCGTCTTCATCAGCCACATTCAACCAAAATTGGTAAAATTTATAGGGAGATGTTTTGGCGGGATCCAACCAAACATTGCCTCCTTCGGATTTGCCAAATTTGGTACCATCCGATTTCGTAATCAATGGCGCAGTAAGCGCATAGCCTTCGCCAGAAGCCATTCTGCGAATCAACTCCGTTCCTGTTGTGATGTTCCCCCATTGATCGCTGCCACCCATCTGCAATTTGCAGCCTTCCTCCTTGTACAAATGCAAAAAGTCATACCCCTGCACCAGCTGATAAGAAAACTCAGTAAACGAAATCCCACCTGCTTCCAGTCTATTTCGAACGCTGTCTTTCCCCATCATGTAGCTTACGGTGATGTGTTTGCCGACATCGCGAATGAAATCGAGAAAAGACCAATTTTTAAACCAATCGTAGTTGTTCACCATCTTGGCTTGATTGCCCTGGTCTCCGAAGTCAATAAACTTTTGAAGCTGCTTTTTTTGACAAGCGATGTTATATTCTATGGTGGCTACATCGAGCAATTTCCGTTCATCGCTTTTCCCACTTGGGTCACCTACCATACCAGTTGCACCGCCTACCAAAGCGATGGGTCTGTGGCCGGCGCGTTGAAAATGCACCAACTGCATGATGGGAACCAAGTTGCCGATGTGTAATGAATCTGCTGTAGGATCGAAACCAACATACCCCGTTACCTGCTCTGAATTGAGGAGTTCGTGGGTTCCGGGCATGGCATCGTGGAGCAAACCGCGCCAGCGAAGTTCTTCTACAAAATCAAAATTCGGTTGAAACGACATACCCCGCAAAGGTAAAGGAAAATTACTCCCCGCGCTTGGCGATGGCGTCTGAGATGTACTGTTTCAGCGCTTCCGTGTCCTCATCCTCCATGCTGCTTGTGGCCAAAGAAACCACTTGCGCCGTTTCCTTGAGCATGAAATTAATTTCATACAACAAATAATCGATGCGCTGCAGGTATTTCCAGGGAATGGATTTGAATTGCGAAAAAAAATGGATTCGGAAGGAAATCCCTACTTCATCTGCTTGGATAAAATAAGTGCCGGTCCGCTTTTTATACAGCCAATAGACCGCGGGAACCGACAAACCCAACCAAATCAGACCACCGGTCATCCCCCAAATACCAAAATGGAAGGCCCAACCCACAAAACAAACGACACCCAATACAATCAGGGCAGGTAATTCTGCTTTCTGCTTGGGGATTTCTACGTAAAACTTCGACATTATTCTTTGATCCAAATACGATTGATTCCCGATACGGAAACAGTGTAAACACCCGATGGCAAATCCTGCAAGCTAGCAGACCACAATCCGTTTTGAAGATTCCAGTGAGCAGGGACAATGCGACCCGTCATTGTAACAATTTGGGGCTGTGAGCCGCTGCTGTGAGCTACGTGCAATACGTCTTTTGTGGGGTTGGGATACACTGTTAATTCGTTTTCCGACTGAAGGGTTTGTATTCCACTGGTTCCTGTGATCAAGAGACTGAAATTCTTGATGGTATCAGGCTGAGCCACGGGGAAAAACCCATTCAATTTTGCATAGGCCGTTACGGCAAACTTCAAGGGGAAAAGTCCGGCTTGCGTGGGTGTACCGTTTAATTTGATGCATCGCACAGCAGATGGCAAGTAAATACAGCGTGGCTCGTAACACACATATCCCATTCCCGATGGCAAACCGATTACTTTGGTCAATTTCAAGGAATCAATGGTCACTTTTTGCTTACTACCACCAACCACAGCAGACGTGTCTTTGAAAGACAATATCATCACGGTTTGGTTGTAGGCCACACCCACGGAACCGTCGGCCAACTGGCTGGGATAAAAACCAGGTACTTTGATGGTTGTATCCGGAGTACAGAACTGCGCAGAAGCCACCAAAGAGGTTGAAGTTATCAGTGCTAGTATAAATTTTTTCATGCAGAATTTATTGATTCAAAGATACAACGAAACCTTATCTCTCGATACCAATGGTATTTTCACCGAGGCCTTTTGATTTGTTCCACAAATAGCCCTGGGCGAAAATCAAAAAGATCAATCCTCCAAGTCCTTGTATGCGATAACCGCTGATGTCGCGCCGGATATCGAATGGCAGCGCCTCGAAGAAAACGACAGACCCCATCAAGATCGCACCCAACAACAGACCATAAAAAGAAAACGACTTGACCGTGCTGGGGTTGAAAATTACATCGTAAAGCATGAACAATAGCAGCGGCCAAACCATGAATAAGCTATAGTCTCGTTGATGAGGAAATGCCAATGGAATGCAAGCAAGAAACACAGACATTGTGAGCAACTCCCAATGAGGCATGGCCGATTTACGGAACCGTTCTAACCAAAACCAACATGAGGCAAGAACCATCAATCGGAATAGTTGGGTAGTGATAAAAACCCCGCTTGCTCCCATTGAAAACCAGTCTACGCGGGCTTCACCTTCAATATTCAAGCCTGTCAAATATTTGGTGATTAGCGCGCCCATGTCAATAAAACCTCCTTCTCCCAATTCCACTATGTGATTCTTAGAGAATGGGTTGATGTTGTTGAGCCAACTCAATAGTATTTCTGTATGATAGGCGGTGGGCAAATAGGCGTAAGGTAAAACAACCATCAATACCGATAAAAGCACAGCGGTTGTAAAGGCCTTCCATTTTCGCATTAGAAACAATTGACCCACCATGTAAACAGGCAATATTTTCAGCGTTACTCCGAAAGCCAATCCCACGTTCTTTTTTATGGAACCCGAAATCTTCCCATCAAATGCTTTGACTACGGCCCAAACGATCAAAATGGTCATCTGTCCGTAAAGCAAATTGAGAAACACCCACCGATAAGTGAGAAGGGCAAAACACAACCAAAATACAAAACCTTTTTTGTCACGACTAGGCAAAAATGTTCGCTCAACAAACAGCACTAGCTGGTACACAAAATAGAGATTTAGTGCGTTCCACAAGAGTTTAAGCACAAACAAACCAAAGGGTATTTCCTCAGAAACGATGAAAGTGGGAAGCCAGGTAAAGGGGGCGAGCAAACTCGCAAACAAGGGACTGTAGTAGTAATAGAGGGCCCAACCTTGGGCGTTGTAGGGCGTTGTATATGGGTTTTTGAGCTGGGTCAATCGCTCCGCCGCACCAAAAAAAATGTTGAGGTCGTTGTTTGTGCTGAGACTCCTAAGGAATGGCCATGCCAACAACAAACCAAACACCCATATCAGGATTTTGATATTTCTCTGGAACGCAAATGGTTTTGAGTTGGTCGACATGCGTGCACAAATTTAACCAATGGTAGGTTCAAATTGCGTGCTGCATAAGAAATCGGTTGGATTGCGTTAATTTTGCAGCCACTTGGCCCCGTAGTTCAATGGATAGAATAGATGTTTCCTAAACATTTGATATGAGTTCGATTCTCGTCGGGGCTACAAAACCCATTCACTATTTATAAAACGGGGGCCGCGATAAATCGCGGCCCCCGTTTTATTTAGAATCCTGGACATCTCGGCGCCGATCTGCGCATTCTAAATTTACGCTTTATCGGTCTGTATTTTGGATGTTTCTTTTGAAAAAAACTTGTTGAAATTGATTCTTTTTGAGGTAAATAAGCCCCATTTATAACAACCTTCACGTCGCAGTTTGCGTTGAAATTAACTGCGGTTTCTTTATTCAAGTTTACAGCTCCCAATGGAATTAAAAGACAGTTCAATACGATGATAATCAATGCTTTGTTTTTCATGTTATTGTTTTTTTAGGTGAAACTGATTGTTGAAGGCCTTCCATTTTCCATACACCGTTTTCATTTCGTTCCCCCAAAAAAAAATTCCTTTTTCTCGTATATTGCCCTCGTGAAAAAATTACTGATTGTCTTTTCAATCACACTACTCAACACCGAAGCGGCCCGAGCTCAGACTACTCGATTCTTGGACCCCATCTTCTCTACTGTCTCCAAAACCACTGTAACATACTCTGATGTTTTCAGTGATGACTATCACAAGATGGATATCTACACGCCCAACAATGACACTTCAAGTAAACGTCCACTCATTGTCTATGTTCACGGTGGTGCCTTCTATGCTGGCGACAAAGGAAGCCAAGATTGCATCGATTTTTGCACTGCCTTCGCGAAAAAAGGGTATGTTGCCGTGTCTGTGAATTATCGATTGGCCAATGCGTTTTTATTCCTCACCGATAAAAAAATTCAACTCAATGCGGTATTGCAATCGATGGCCGACGTAAAATCATCCCTGCGTTATTTTGTGAAGGATGCGTCTACCTCGAATCAATACAAAGTTGACACAACTGCGTTTTTTCTTGGAGGATATTCCGCGGGGGCTGTTGCTTCCCTACATACTGGGTGGGTCACTGCTGAGTCTGAACTCGATGCGAATCTTCAAGACATCCTCAAAAACGGCATTAAAACACTGCATGGAGATGCTGGTAACAATGGTTTCAGCAATCCCGTTAAAGCACTTTACAGCATGGCCGGTGGACTATACCAAACCAATTACATTTCAAGTGGTGATTTGCCTGTTTGGTTAGGTCATGCGAAAGATGATGCCACGGTTTCTTACAATTGCGCGCCTGGTTTAAACAACCCTTTGGTTGTAACACTTTGTGGGACAGGTAAAATGATGCCAAAGCTCGATTCTGTTGGCGTGAAATACGATTCGATGATTTTGGAGACGGGCGGACATACATGGCCCTCTCTGGGTAATGCTGGCAAAGACTTTAAAAACGCCGTATCAGAAATAGCATCGTTTTTCTACCCGATGATTCCAGGAAATTCCACATCTCAGGCAAAAACGAATCAAAAATATGCGATTTCAGTCTATCCCAATCCCGCCTCAGAACGTATTTACATCGAACCAAAAGGCATCGTTAAATTGGGCAATTTCAGGTTGGTAAATGCGATAGGACAAACTCTGTATGAGGGATGTCTTAATAATTCTGATTCTGAGATCGAAATGGGTCATTTGCCGAAGGGAGTATACAAACTCATTTGGGACAATCCTCAATTAGAATCTTTAACGCTGGTACTTCAATAGCGTGGTATTCCATCGAAATACACTGTAGGAGGAAGATTCATAATACAGATCCGCACCGCGTAATGCCAATAAAACTGAGTCTTTGGAAGAGAATCCATTCAAAACGGATTTGTTAACCACTACAAAACGGGCACCCAAACTGCGATATTTCATTGCATCCCGATGATGGGCGATTTGTTCGGGATAAATGGTCCAGCCTTTGCGATGCAAAAAAAACAGTTCTTGCGGACTCGCGCTCGACACCAAAACAACTTTTTCATCCAAGGGAATGACTGAGGCAATTTCTGTTTCTAAGGTTTGTTTGTAGCGCTCAGACGGTTTAATAAAATGATCGTGTATTTGATTCCCCACGGACTCAATTACAACCAACAACAACAGGCCAAAGACAATGAATTTGTTTCGTTTTACTGTGTTGCCCGCAGGAGAAATTTGACCTTTCAAATAATCCAATCCCAACCCCGATAGCAGTGCCATCACGGGAATAAATGGGATTGAATAATACGTATGCTGAGGAAATACCGCCCCTGTTTTTAATATAAACAACCCAAATACAAACGCAATTAACCCCAAGGCCACGGCTACTGGTTTCTGTTTTCTGCGTCTTAGCGCCCACACCCCAAGCAAGCCAAGCAACAGTGCCAAGAATGAATAGTAACTCGTGAAATAAAATTTCTCTAATAGTAACCGCCAAAGGGGTTTAATCTCTTGCCAACCTTCAACAAGTCCTTTTGGAAAATACAGGTGATATCCATAAGTAGAGTTCAATTTAGGTACCCAATAAAAGTACCACAACAAGGCCGGCGCAACGGATATCACCACGCCTAAAATCACCCATACAACTCGTTTCACATTGTCAACTTTTACAAACAATGGCAGTCCCACTATGGCCAACAAACTCATGGCGGGAATTTTACTTAACACACCCAAAGCAATCGCTACAACAGCAAAAAACCAATGGCTCCATCGTCCGGAATTCCAGAAGCTGAACCCATAGCGCAATCCTACCAAGACCAATGAAACAGAGAAAGTATCGGGCATGATTTTACGTGAAAAGGTAAACCAGGAAGAACATAAAAGAACAACCATGGAAAAATAGGCAACTCGCTCGGAGAGCATGAATTTCAACACACAATAAAAACTGTAGGCACCCCACATCACCACAACCAAATTCACGATTCTACCATGCCAATGCTGGTAACTAAACAGTTTTGACACCAGGAAAGACAAAAAATTAAACAGGGGGAATTCTGCACCCACAATGCCTGATTTTTCACCCGCCATATCGATGCGCGGATGAAGCCAATCCATCCCCAATTCCACATAATTCCGGGTAACCATCGCGGTAAAAGCTTGTCTCCAACTGTGGGCAATCTCTAACGGCGGATCTGTGATTCCAACGAGTTGTATCAAGCCAAAAATGAATAACACCAACCCTTCAGGACGGCTCATAAATCGTCGTACCACGGAACTTACAAAGTTGATGTTGGGTGCTAATTTCATCTAAAGAAGCGGCTTCAAGGCGAGCAAAAATAGGACAATGTTTGTTTACATGGGGTTTAGCCTATATTTGAAAAAACTGTGAAATTATGAAAAAACAATACTTATTCATTTTGTGTACTGCACTGATTGGCAACTCCTTTGGCCAAACTTTCAGCGACAACTTTGACACGTATGCTGTAGGTGATAACCTCGCCGCCAAAAGTGCGGTTTGGGAAACTTGGAGCGGTCCCAATGGCGGCGCGGATGATGTTAAAATCACCAATGCCAAAGCCAAAAGTGGAAGTAATTCCATTTATTTTCAATCCACCGCGGCCAATGGAGGTCCTTCCGATGTAGTGCTCCCCTTCGGTGGCATGCGCACAACAGGTCAATTTTCTTTGAAGATGGCCATGAATGTAGATGCTGGTAAAAATGCGTATTTCAACTTCCAAGAGCAAACAACTGTGGGAAAGGGATATACCATCGACGTTTATTTCATGGAGGATAAAACCTTGAACATCAACAACGCATCGGCCGGTAATTTGTTGAGCGTTTCATATCCACAAGGACAGTGGTTTGATTTTGAATTGAAGGTTGATTTGAACACGAACACCTGGGATTTATACATCGATGGAACCAAGGTGGGTGCCTTTCAAAATGCAACCAGAGCCCTTTCATCCATGGATTTGTTTCCCATCAATGGAAGTTCATTTTACATCGACGATGTAAGCTATTCTTACACTGCTTACAGCAGTACAACAAAAAATGCTTCTGTCACTTACATAGGCAATGTTATTGGATTCTTGGCCGGTGCGAATGTGGTTCCTTCGGTAGAAATCAGAAATTTGGGAACCTCTACCATCACAGAGGCTGAAGTTTCTATCAAATACAACGGCAACACTTTGAGCAAAAAACTAACAGGCATTTCTGTTGCAGCCAACGGTTTGTATAGCACCAATTTTGACAGTCCCATCACCATTGTGGGTGGAACGGGCGACGTGGTTGCCTCAATTGTAACTGTTAATGGTAGCGCGGATGACAATGCAAATGACAACAGCAAAACCATCACCATCAACCCCATTGTTCCAGCCAAAGGCAAATTGGTAATTGGGGAAGAGGCTACTGGTACTTGGTGTCAATGGTGTCCACGTGGAGCCGTAGCACTCAAAAACATGCATGATAAATACGCTGGTTTCTTCCAGGGAATTGCCGTGCACAACAACGACCCCATGATGAACCCTTATTACAACGCTTCTATCGCCCCAAAAATCAGTGGATACCCCAGTGCTTTGGTGGACCGAGGCACCAAAATGGACCCATCTGCCATGGGGGGAGATTTTATCAAACGCATACAAATCGCGCCCAAGGGTGTAATGGATATTGCCGCGAAATATGATGCAACCACACGCATCATGAATGTGAGTGTTGAAACCACCATTGAAAGTGATATTTCGGGAGATTTCCGCATCGCTTGTGCTATCGTTGAGGATGATGTGACTGGGACCGCTTCGGGTTACAACCAATCCAATGCCTATGCAGGTGGTGGTAGCGGCGTAATGGGTGGTTTTGAAAAGTTACCCAACCCTGTTCCTGCATCACAAATGGTGTACGATCACGTAGGTCGTTTGATTGCACCCACGTTCTCAGGGCTTCCAAATGCCTTTGGGGCTAGTGCAACAGCCGGACAGAAATTCATCCACAATTTCAATTTCGAGATTGATCCGAGTTGGGATTTGACCCAAATACACTTGGTTTCTATGTTCATTGATAAAACGGGCATGATCGACAACGGTGGAAGTATTGCGTATTCTGAGGCGATCAAAAAAGCCTACAAAGAGGGTACCGCTGTATTGGCAACACAAACTTTGAATGGTCCAGACACCCGTTTTTCACTGCAACCCAATCCCAGCAGCAACCAATTTGAAGTTGCCGTTTTTGGTCCTATCGGCGCAAACAGTCAACTGGAAGTCATTGACATGCAAGGCAAAGTAGTGTTCCACTCCAATTCTGTAAATAATAAAATAACCATTCCTGTTTCCAATTGGAGTGCTGGTATGTACATGGTTCGATTGTTAGATAACGGACAAGTATTCCAAAAGAAATTCATTAAAAACTAACCACAGCAGCACAACAACACCATGAGGCTGGTGATTCAACGAGTAAAAAACGCTGCCGTTACCATTGAAGCGGGAGAGACTCGTTCCATTCAACACGGACTCATGGTGTTGGTAGGTGTTGAGGCCGCAGATACCGCGGAGGATGCAACGTATCTGGCACAAAAAACAGCGCAAATGCGCATCTTTCCCGATGCCGATGGAAAAATGAACCTGTCGGTATTGGATGTAGCTGGAGAAATATTGGCAATCAGTCAGTTCACGCTGTTCGCACAAACTGCCAAAGGAAACCGACCTTCATTCATTCGATCTGCAAGACCAGACATTGCCATACCGATATACGAGAAATTCATTCAGAGTTTAAGAGAAGACTGGCATATTCCAGTTAAAACTGGAGAATTCGGGGCCGACATGGATGTTCAGTTGGTCAATCACGGACCGGTAACAATCACCATAGATTCCAAAAATCGGGAGTAGTTAAAATACTTGGTTGTCAATCAACCGCACGCCCTCCAAACTCGCCGCCACCAACACAGCGCACGAGGGTTGGGCCTGATCGCTTTTCAAATCCCTGAAGAAATCGCAAGATATTTCGTCCAAAAAAGGCAGGCTAACACAATCGAGATACTCAACTTCAAATCCCAGCTGGGTGAGTCTGTTCTTTTCCGCTTCGATTGTCGCGCAAAGGTGATATCGCCCCGCCACAATCTTTTGCAAACTGAGATACAATTCACTGGCTGTTTTTCGGCCATCCTCGGAGAGTCGAACATTGCGTGAGGACATGGCCAAGCCCGAGGACTCTCTCATGGTTGAAATTCTGCGCATTTCAAGGCTTGGAAACACTTGTTTTATGAGTTGTTCAATCACCAAACATTGCTGTAAATCCTTCTCTCCAAAATAAACCACATGGGGTTGCACAAATTGAAATAATCTGTAGACCACTTGAACTACACCGTGGAAGTGGCCGGGCCTACAGGCACCCTCAAATCTACGATCAAGGGCACCCAAATCAACCACCACATTTTGCAATTGAGTGGGGTACATCTCATCAACGCTGGGCGTAAAGACTGCGTCTGTACCCTGACTTCTGAGTTTCTTTAGATCTTCCTCAAGCGTGCGTGGATACTTTTCCAAATCCTCCGGATTATTGAATTGTAGGGGATTCACAAAAATGCTCACAACCGTAAGACAGCCATCTTGTTGAGCGGCTTGAACCAACGACAAGTGTCCTTGATGCAGCGCTCCCATCGTTGGAATGAAGGCAATTTTCTGATTGGGGTTTTCTTGTTGTAGAACTTTTAGTTCTGATGCAAGTGTAAATACCTTCATGTTGAGCAGGAAATAGGGTGCAAATAACGATTTTTCCTAGGTTTCTCGCCGTTTGTTGTTTCAATTTCCGATTTTTTTATTATACTTTTGTAAACTTTTTCGTAGCATAGTTTCACTCTGTATGACCCAAATCAAAAAACGTGTTCTGTTTGTAAGTTCTGAAATGTCACCATTTTTGGAGACTTCTCCGCTGGCAACAGTAGCTCGCATGCTTCCCCAAGCATTGCAAGAGCAAGAAAATGAAATCCGAATCTTAGTACCCCGATTTGGTGTCATCAACGAACGTCGCAACCGACTCCATGAAGTGGTTCGATTGTCGGGAATCAACATCAGCATCGATGATAACGACAATCCATTGATCATCAAGGTAGCATCTATTCCTCAGACCAAAATGCAGGTGTACTTCTTAGACAATGAAGACTATTTTCACCGCAAGGCTTTGTTTCACGATGAGAGTGGCAAATTGTTTGATGATAACGATGAGCGGACGATTTTTTTCTGCAAAGGCGTAATGGAAACGGTGAAGAAATTGGGTTGGGCTCCAGACATTATCCATTGCCAAGGATGGATGACTAGTTTGATTCCAATGTACCTGAAAACCCTTTACAAAGACGAACCGGTATTCAAGAATACCAAAATTGTATTCAGTGTTTATTGCGACGAAGACAAGATTAATTTGGGCGATGATTTTGCACGCAAAGCGAGTCTTAATTCTTTGGATGACGATTGCATGAAGTGTTTCGGAGATGCGAGTGTTAATGCGATGAATATCGGTGCAGTGAAACACTCCGATGCGATTGTGACCAACAGCGAGGAAGCCCACCGTGTGGTAGAGGCTCATTTGAGTGATAAAATCGTAATGAGACACAGCGATGAAGACGCAGCTTCCCAATACGGTTCCTTGTACGAACGCTTGCTGTCATAACATCATATTTTGAAATCCAGGGTAATCCTTGCTGCATTTGCTATCCTGTTGGGATTTGCCGCTTGCAAAAAGCAGGACGGGAACATCATTATTGACGGACAAAGCAACAACAACCAGCTCGAAATTTTCCGTACCGATACCTTCACACTTCAGGCAAAAACCGTTCGAGAAGATTCATTGCCCGGCAACGGAATAAGTTACACCCTGTTGGGGGAAATGCACGATCCGATTTTGGGTAAAAGCAAAGCCAGTTTGTTTGCCAAAATGACGATTCTGGAGCCTGAGAACAACTTTCCCAATTCCATTGAACCCGATTCTGCCATTCTTTATATTCCGATGGTAGACGGTTTAAATTTTTACGGAAATCCTTTAACCAAACAACGACTTCAGGTTTTTACACTCAATGAAACCATCAACAGCTCGCGTGTTTACTATCAACATGAAAACATCGCAGTAAACCAGCAAATTAGCAGTGATTATTTCGGTTTGATGTTCCAACAGAAATTTGATTCGATTGGTTACAAAAAAGAAAAATTGGGATTGAAGCCCGGCTTGAAGATTAAGTTGAGTGCGGAATTTGCGCGACACTTAATGCAACTGCCATCAGAAGCCTATCAATCCAATGATGGATTGGCCAAACATTTCCAAGGCATTGCCATCATTCCCGAAAACGATGAATTACTGCCAGGAGATGGTGGATATGCTGTCCTCGACCTAAGTAATGCCATTTCCCTTGCTTACAGAGCGAAAATCATGCTTTATTACAACGATACCAATACATTCGTTTTTGGATTTGAGGATAAACGTTCAACCGTTGTAAACCAAGGCAAAGTGGGTCCTTATCCTCAGGTGATTACCGAGCAGTTAAACAGCACCAATCAATCTTTTGCCAAAACCTACATTCAGGCATTGGGTGGTTTAAAAACGGAAATCCAAATTCCTTACCTGACCAACTTGATCTCAACGGGCAATGTGGGTATCAACAAAGCGGAAATTGTGTTTTACACCGATGGGTCACCCAATGTTCGACAATTTGCGCCCCCGCGTTTGAACTTATACCAACCTTTGAATGCGAGCAGCGACCGCAATCGACTGATTGACGATGCAACGCAAGCACCGGCCACGTTTGGTGGTATTTATGATGAGACGAGAAAATGTTACCGATTCACCGTAACACGTCATATTCAGAATATTCTGAACGACAAATACTTTAAGTCGCTGAATACCAATTTGGGATTGTATTTGGCTGTACCTTCCGACAATCCCGTCATCGGTGCTAGAACGGGTATTGATCACACCAAAACGAAATTAATCATCACTTATACTAAACCCAATTAACAATTCGTTGTTTCATCAGCATGGGAACCCGCAAGCCATATCAACTCGTAAGTCGCGACTGGAAACAAGAAGACACAACTTTTGAGGTAAATGGTGTCACCATTGGTAAGGACTTGGTGATGATTGCAGGTCCATGTGCCGTTGAAAATCGGGAACAGATTTTTACCATTTCTGAATTCTTGGCTAAGAAAAACATCAAGTTTTTACGTGGCGGTGCCTACAAGCCAAGGACGAGTCCTTATTCATTTCAGGGGTTAAAAACAGAGGGGCTGCAATTGCTTCGTGAAGCAGCCGACAAATATGGTTTGGCCGTTGTCTCTGAAATCATGAGCATCGATAAAATCGATGTGTTGGTTACCTACGCCGATATTTTGCAAGTAGGAACCAGAAACATGCAAAATTATCCTTTGCTCAAAGCACTTGGTAAATGTGGTAAACCAGTTTTGTTGAAGCGCGGCATGAGCAGTACCATTGAAGAGTGGTTGTTGGCTGCTGAATATATCGTTAGCAGTGGAAACGAACGTGTAATCCTGTGCGAACGTGGCATCAGAACCTTTGAAACGGCCACCAGAAATACCATTGATATCGCCGCAATTCCCTTGATTAAGCACCTGAGTCACTTGCCAATCATTTTGGATCCAAGCCAAGGTACGGGCATCAGGGACATTGTTTCACCGGTTTCTAATGCAGCCATTGCAGCGGGCGCAGACGGTTTGATTATAGAGGTTCACAATCAACCCAACGAAGCGCTCAGCGACGGCGATCAAAGCCTGTATTTGGATCAATTGGGTGATTTGCTTCCCCAATTGTCGGCCCAGGCGCAATTGCGCAAAAAGCGATTCGACTTTGAATCCGCGATGGCCATTGAAAATTTACACTAAACAGCTCTAAGCGAGGTTAGGGGTTTATTCTCGCAACTCACCTACCCCGTTACAACGCATTTTTTTGTCGCTGAAAAAACAGATAAATCGGCCATCCCAAAGCCACTATACCTATTCCGGTGATGGCAATGTTAAACTGACTCACCAAAATTCCTACGGCCACAAATCCTGCGAGAATTAAATACGCAATGGGTAAATAAGGATATCCCCAAACCTTGTAAGGTCTGATTGCCTCGGGTTCCCGATTGCGAAGGATGATGACGCCTGCTACTGTGATAATGTAAAAGAGGAGCGATGCGAATGTGCAATAACTCAACAAATCGCCGTATGTGCCACTCAAACACAGTATACTGGCCCAAAATGCTTGCATCCATAATGCGTTGGCAGGAACATTCTTATTATTGACACTTGCCGCATTTTTGAAAAACAACCCTTGCTCGGCCATGGCTTTATAGAGACGACTTCCGGCCAAAATGAGCCCGTTATTACAACCAAAAGTACTAACCACGATAAGCCCCGCCATGAACAACAAGCCCAACAAGCCAGCGTATTCATCTGTTGTTGAACCCATCAACACAGAGGCGGCGGCAACCCCAACCCGATCTTGATCAGCGTGGGCTATACCTAAATTGAAATTCTCAACCAAACCATCTGGCCCCACGGCTGACAGCGCATCGGCCCAATTCAACCCTTTTAAGGGCAACAATGTCATGTAGGCAACATTGGCCAAACAATAGACAATTGTCACGATAAATGTACCATACAACAAGGCTTTGGGTATGGTTTTGCTTGGCTTGTCGATCTCAGCGGACATAAATGTGATGCCTTGCCATGCATCCGAAGAAAATAGACTTCCCACCATGGCACTGGCAAAAGCCAACAACAAAGTCATTCCAGTAATGGATTTCCATAATCCACTTACAGGCTCAATGGATTGACTTGTAACCTCAGCATCTGCAACATATGTAGTTGCCTTTAATCCATTAGAAACATTCGACCAAAAGTAGTTATTGGCCCCATTGAGCGACCCACCAAAAAGCACATACAAACCACCCACAATCAGCGCACCGAGGGCTACCAATTTGGCCAAAGTAAAAATACGCTGCACCCATTTGCCTTCTTGAATTCCTTGGCTATTGATCCAAGTCAATAATACTATACTGCCGATGGCCATACATTGGCCTGACAGTAGGGTAAAGGATTTGCCGAGGATAGGCAGTGTTAAAACGACCTTATCATGACCCCAAACAAAAATGCCCAAATGCTTGGCAAAGGCCATGGCTACTGCCGCAATTACACCCGTTTGAATCACTGAAAATACAGCCCAACCATAGACAAAACCCATTCGCTTTCCATATATACGGGTGATGAAATTATACTGTCCGCCCGCATTCGGCATCATGGAGGCCAATTCACCAAAACTCAATGCTGCCATCAGCGTGATAATACCCGTAAGCACCCAAGCGAGCAGGACCAGAGGGCCATTCCCCAGCTGCCGTGTCATATCCCCTGTTACCAAGAATATTCCACTGCCTATCATACTGCCCGAAACGAGCAATACAGAATCAAATAATCCCAGCTTTTTTATTGTCGTTGTCATGATTGAACTAGCATATTATAAAAAAGGCTTGGTGTTACCAAGCCTTTGATGAAATTGATCAGATAACTTATTGTGCTTGATTCAAATTTGAATTTTTTCGGCTGTATAGGAAGTATATCAACACACCCAAAGAACCCCAAATTAAGAATGCATACCAAGTGTTTTCACGCACTTGAGACATCAAGAACACATTGAATAACACACCCATCGGTGCAACGAAATAAATCAACGGTGTTTTGTAAGGTCTCTCCAAATCTGGTTGTTTGATTCGCAAAATCAACACGGCCATGCACACCATCGCAAAAGCCAACAACGTACCCATAGAACACATTTCAGACACTTTATCAATTGGGGTAAGGGCCGCAACGATCGAAACGATAAATCCAACCAAAATTGTACTCTTCCAAGGCGTTTTGAATTTGGGGTGAAGGGAACCAAACAAGTTTTTGGGCAGCAAACCGTCTTTGGCCATACCCAAGAAAATGCGGGTTTGTCCCAACATCATCACCAACATCACCGACATCAATCCTGCTGTTGCGGCAATGGTAATCAAATAAACGGCCCAATCTATCCCGGCACCTGAGAAAGCTGAGGCCACGGGTGCTTTCAAGTCCAATTGGTTGTAAGGTACCATGCCCGTCAGCACCAAAGACACTGCGATATACAACAACGTACAAATGATCAAGGAAGCGATAATGGCAAATGGTACGTCTTTTTTCGGATTAATTGCCTCACCTGCTTGGGTTGAAACCGCATCAAATCCGATGTAAGCAAAAAATACGATGGTAGCGGCTGTAAGCACACCACCAACACCGAAATGTAAATGTCCATCTTCACCCATTGTCTCGGCTGGAATAAAGGGATCCCAATTGTTGGTATCTACGAAAAACGCACCCACAAATATGACAAACAACACAACGGCCACTTTCAATATCACAATAATGTTGTTGGTTGATGCCGCTTCTTTGATGCCTTTTACCAAAATGGCTGTAATCACCCAAGTAATCAAGAATGCAGGCAAGTTGAAGGCATTACCACCAAAAGTGACTGGGTCATTGATCAAATATTCTGGCAAGTTGATGTGGAATAAGTGCAGCAATTTGGTAAAATAACCACTCCATGCCACCGCAACCGTGGTTGCTCCCATCATATACTCAAGAATCAAATTCCAACCAATAAACCAGGCAAACAATTCCCCAACCGTTCCGTAGGCATAAGCATAGGCTGATCCTTCAACGGGCAGCACGGAAGCAAATTCCGCGTAGCAGAGTGAAGCGAACAAACAACCGATACCCGCAATCACAAAGGCCAAAGCAAGTGCAGGACCTGCATGGTTGTGTGCGGCAATACCTGTCAATGTAAATATCCCGCCACCAATGATGGCACCGATTCCCAATGAGGTCAATCCCCAGCGGGTAAGTACCCGGTTCAGATCATTTTTCTTCGCATCGGCCTGATAGGCAGCAATGGGTTTCTTTCTCCAAATAGACATATAGTTTTTGCTAAAAAACAAATATAGGTGTTTAGGCAATTACACCCAATGCTTTACCCACCTTGGTGAAGGCAGCCACTGCTTTGTCGATGTGCTCAAACTCATGCGCCGCACTTAATTGTACACGGATTCTGGCTTGCTCCTTCGGCACAACAGGGTAGAAGAAACCGATGACATAAATGCCTTCTTCAAGCAATGCGTTTGCCATGTCTTGGCTCAATTTTGCATCGTAAAGCATCACTGGAACAATGGCACTATCCCCATCTTTGATGTCGAATCCGGCCGCTTTGATACCCGCTTTGAAACGCTTTACATTGGCTTCCAATTTGTCGCGCAGCGCGGTTGTCTCATTGAGCATATTCAACACTTCAATACTCGCACCCACGATGCTTGGTGCCAAGGAATTACTGAAAAGGTATGGACGGCTTCTTTGACGAAGTAACTCAATGATCTCTTTTCTGCCTGTGGTATATCCACCCATTGCACCGCCCAGGGCTTTTCCTAAAGTGCCGGTAATGATGTCGACACGACCCATGACATTACAATATTCTGGTGTACCTCGACCTGTGGCACCAATAAATCCAGCGGCATGACATTCATCGGTCATGACCATGGCATCATATTTTTCTGCTAGATCACAGACCTTATCGAGCTGAGCCACATAGCCATCCATTGAAAACACACCATCCGTTACTACCAAAATGAAGCGAGCTCCTTTTTCACGGGCGGCAATCAATTGGGCTTCCAAATCCGCCATGTTGTTGTTTTCGTAGCGGAAACGCATTGCCTTACACAATCGCACACCGTCAATGATTGAAGCGTGGTTCAAACTATCAGAGATGATGGCATCTTGCTCACCCAACAATGGTTCAAATACACCGCCATTGGCATCGAATGCCGCTGCATACAAGATGGTGTCATCCGTACCATAGAAATCAGCAATTTTGGCTTCCAATTCCTTGTGAATATCTTGTGTACCACAAATAAAACGAACACTACTCATGCCAAATCCATGGGTATCGATGGCGCGTTTGGCCGCTTCTACCACCCGGGGATGGCTGCTCAACCCCAAATAATTATTCGCACAAAAATTTACAACCTCACTGCCGTCTGCCAATTTGATGACTGCGTCTTGGGGCGTTGTAATAATGCGTTCTTTTTTGAAAAGGCCGGCTTCTTCAATGCTTTTCAGCTCTGCCGCCAAATGTTCTTTAATGGCTCCGTACATAAGTGTATAAAAGACAAAAATACAATTTTGCCTTCTATTACAATCCCATCATCGACTTGATTTCTTCGATGATCTTTCGGTCATTGCTCAAACGGGGTACTTTATTCTGACCGCCCAACTTTCCCTTCGACTTCAACCATTCATGAAAGGTAAGGGCAGGCACCGCGGTTACTTTGGGCATTTTCATCAGCATATCGCCCTTTCGCTTTGATTTGTAATCATCATTGGTGTTCTGCAGCTCTGTATCAAGGAGGGATACAAAGGCATCCAAATTCTCTGGCGCTTTGGAAAACTCAATGAGCCATTCATGTCCTGCTTCGTCGCTTTGGTCCAAGTAAATGGGGGCGGCCGTGTAGTCGGTTACAATGGCATCCATTTCGCGACATGCGATGGATATGGCCGTTTCGGCGTTTTCGATGACCAATTCTTCACCAAAGGCATTGATAAACAATTTGGTTCGGCCAGTAATTTTGAAGGTGAAGGGATTGAGACTGTGGAACTGAATTGTATCGCCAATGATGTACCTCCACAATCCACCCACGGAGGAAATAACCACGGCATAGTTGATGCCCGTTTTCACGTCAGACAGCGGCACTAAATTTTCTACACTAGGAGCCTCATTGGCTGGATAGAACTCGAAAAAAATACCCAAATGGGTCAACAATACCAACTCATTGCGATCGGCTTGATATTGAACCCCGAAAAACCCTTCACTGGCATTGTAGGTTTCTACATATTTCACATTGTCGCTGGGCAACAACGCTCTGAACTGTTCACGATAGGGCTCAAAATTCACGCCGCCATGAATAAACAATTCAAAATTGGGCCAAACCTCCAAGATGTTCTTTTTTCCTGTCACTTCTAGCACTCGCTGCATCACTACGGCGGTCCAAGTGGGTACCCCACTCACGCTGGTTACATTTTCATCTTTGATGATTTGAACCATCTTTTCCAATTTCTCTTCCCAACTTTCCAGTGTAGCCACGGAGACGTCTGGTGTGCTTTTCCAATTGGCCCACGCAGGCAAATGCACCATTAAAATGCCGCTAAGATCGCCAAAATAATAGGTGTGATCCTCTTCACTTTGCTTGGTGGTACCGCCAATCAACAGTCCCTTTCCATCGAAAATTTTTCCCTCAGGATAAAAACTAAAAAACTGTGTCAACGCTTCCTTTGAACCCTCAAAATGATTGTGCTCCATGATCTCATAACTCATGGGAATAAACTTGGAAACGTTGCTGGTGGTGCCACTGCTTTTGGCAAACCAACGGATATCGCCTGGCCACAACAAGGATTGCTCCCCTTTTTGGTTTCTTTCGATGTAGGGCAAAAAATCTTCAAATGTTGCGATGGGAATTCTATTGGCAAAGGATGGGTAGGTTGTCGTTTTTTCGATGCCAAACTTCCGACCGTATTCGGTTAGCGATAGTTTCTCCATCAATTCGGCGAAAAGGTTGTCTTGGTTCTCTAACGACCGCTCAATGTTGGTGTGCAATTCTTGCACACGCTGTTTGAAATACCAACCAATGATGGGACTGATCATGAAGCAATTAAACCGTCACGCAACCTAACGATTTTTTTCGCATGATTCGCAATATCTTCTTCGTGGGTAACCAAGACGATTGTATTTCCGGCGGCATGAATTTCCTCAAAGAGGCCCATTATTTCATGAGACGTTTGGGTATCTAGGTTACCGGTGGGTTCATCTGCTAACAAAAGACTTGGATTGTTTATCAGTGCCCGGGCCACCGCCACTCGCTGTCTTTGTCCACCCGATAATTCATTTGGCTTATGGTCAAGTCGATTCCCCAATCCCACTTTATTCAGGGTTTCTCTAGCTCGTTCCAATCGTTCTTTTTGCGAAACGCCAGCATAGACCAATGGAAGGGCTACATTTTCGAGAGAACTCAACCGGTTGAGCAAATTGAACGTTTGAAAGACAAAGCCAATTTCATCGTTTCTGACTTTGCTCAATTCGATGTCCGTCATTTGACTTACCTCTTTTTGATTGAGCCAATATTGACCTGCCGAGGGAGTATCCAGGCAACCAATGATGTTCATGAGGGTACTTTTGCCAGAGCCCGAGGGCCCCATCAGTGCCACATACTCTCCTTGATGAA